>Ga0116171_10000547_pt1 | contig 40106 bp, 19 predicted proteins | sample AD_JPNHW2_MetaG_FD_89798 | JGI IMG/M metagenome (GOLD analysis project Ga0116171, IMG submission 89798) | Active sludge microbial communities of municipal wastewater-treating anaerobic digesters from Japan - AD_JPNHW2_MetaG | ecosystem: Engineered > Bioreactor > Anaerobic > Digestate | place... | reverse complement strand
GTAGAAATATGGTATAAAAAAAACAGGGAATATTTAAGTAAAGGCTTTTCAAGCGAACTGAAAAATATCGGAAAACCTTTTTTTGACAAGCTCATCCAAAAGTGGGAACGTACCACCAGCTTTGAGGAAATCGACAAAGAACTCCCGCTATACCTTGAACTTACTGAATATTTCACCAAACACACCGATACTTTTGAAGTCATTACCGATCGGTTTTATTTTATTTTGTACCTCATGCATATGCCCGGTATGGCGCATATCAAGAACAAACTGCTGGTTGACCTGAACAGCCTGATAAAAAAAATATTCTCAGAAATAAAGCCCGAACAGGTCGGGCCGTTTATGGACAATATTTTTTCACTTTTTCATGAGTTGCATAAAGAACATAGTTCTACCGTTCTGGATTGCGTATCTACCATGGGAAAGGAAATAATCCACAGCAACCACGAAGAAAACGTACAGAAATTTGTACAGAAGTTAATCGCATTGCCTTTTGTTGTTCCCGGCCAGTTGAGGCTCAGCAGCGAATGGAGGACCATGGTCGACCCAAGCCACATTAAAAACATCCGGGTTTGGCTTGAACTGTTTGAGACGGCGCCCGACCAGTATTATAAGCTTATTGCGGCACTTACGGTCAACCTGAAACTGAAAGGCATTTTTATTTTCGATACCGATCTTTTTCAGAAAGATGTTACAGCCTTGCTGAATTCGGATATCCATCCCTACTTCAGGATGGTCAAACAACTTTGCAGGATATTTCCTGTTTATTTTAACGAAATCGGGGCTGAAGGTGAACTGAGGGATATCACCACAGCTATTGATGAGCTTACTTCCCGGCAGGATAAGCTTATCCACTTTCTGCGCAAACAGGTGCATATTGAAAGCAACAATACACATATCGATCTTACCCGAAAGATTTTCAATTTCTGGGTAGATGGCGATATTACGCCATTAAAGCCCCTGTTGCCGCTTGACGTACTGGATGGTATTGACCCTAAAGGAAAATGGGTGGTTCCCATGCAAAAGCTCATAGCTAAAATAGCCGATAAAGCCCATGTAAAAAATGCGGCCAACTTGTTGGAGGAGCACCCTGACAAGATCGACAAATGGGTCGGTACGCTCCCCGGAGAGTCGCAGGTAAACAAGAAAAGGCTGATGATGTTGTGCCGCCTGTATTATATTCTCATTGAAAAATATTCATTCAGCGCGGTTAACATTACTAAAAGCATTCGAAAATATAACTTCATCCCGCTTAACGATGTTGATACCCTTGAAGATTTGATGAACAAGAAGAACCGGGAAGATTCGCTTAAGTATATTTTCAAATTTATCGGTATACTCAAAAAGATCATTCTGTATGATGAGAAAACCGAAGGTTGGGAAAATATATATCACAAAAGGCATGTAGCATTCGGTATCCCTTCCATGTATGGCGAATACCATGAACGGCGATTTGAAGCACTGGGCCTGATCTATAAATTAGAACAAGCCGCCTTACTAATAATGGATGAATGGGTTAAATCGATCAACCTTAATTACATTACTGCCAAGACCCTTGAAAAAATTGAGGCGGTAATGGAACTTTATAAAGAAGGGCTTCTCCTCGACGGAATTGAAAATCCCGCGTTCAATTCTAACCTGAGCATGTTCAATTACAGCCTGAAATCGCAGAGTTTTTCACTTGGGCAGTATACCAATATTTTCGGCTTCATGGGCGAAAACATTCGTGAGATCATCCACAAATATTTTTTCAGGCCTTACGAAGAAGTCCTGAAAATTGTGATCCCGCAAATGCGCGCTACACATGACGATCCGGGACCGGACGGGCAGAATTTTCTCCATTTGCATTCAGAGGCTTTTTACAGGGATATGCTTTCATCCTCCTTTATGCTGCAGAGCCTGGACAATTTTATCGCAGCCGTGCTGACTTCATTGAGGAATATGGTGGACAATTTCAGCAGCGACAAGATCCGCGACATCATGTCGTACAATCCGGATATGGTGATAAGCACCTTATACGACCAATCAAAAAATATCGATAACCAGGTGTATATCGGGTCAAAAGCCTACTATTTAAAGAAACTATACTCGCTGGGATATCCGGTTCCACCGGGGTTTGTGATCACCACGGAAGTTTTTCGGCGTAAAGAGACCATCCTCCAGAATAAAATCATGAGCCGTGAAATCGACAATATGATCATGGCACAAATTAAAAAACTGGAAAAAATGACGTGCCGTGAGTTTGGAAATCCACAGAATCCGCTCATGCTTTCGGTGCGTTCGGGAACTGCCGTTTCGATGCCCGGGGCCATGAACACCTTTTTAAATGTGGGTATCAACGAGCAGATCATCGAAGCGCTGAGCAAACAGCCAAACTATGGATGGACCTCATGGGATTGCTACCGCCGTTTTCTTCAAAGCTGGGGAATGGCTTCGGGATTATCACGCGACACTTTTGATCAGATCATGATCGATTTCAAAACCTTGTATAAAGTTAAACAAAAGGTTCAGTTCACCCCTGAGCAGATGAAAGAAATATCTTTTGCTTATCGCGATGTCCTGAAGCAAAACCACATACATATTGAGGAAGAAGTGTTCCCGCAGATCAGGCAGGCCATTCTCAACGTCTTTGACTCATGGAACTCCGACCGGGCCATTGTGTACCGAAAGCATTTGCAAATCGCCGATGAATGGGGCACAGCGGTCGTCATTCAAAAAATGGTTTTGGGAAATATAAATTACACCTCCGGTACCGGCGTCGTTTTTACTCATAATCCACACCTGAACAAACCCGGAGTTCATTTGTATGGCGACTACTCGCTGGTCAGCCAGGGTGAAGATGTGGTTGGCGGGCTGGTGCATGTGCTCCCAATTTCGCGTAATCAGACCCATGGCCGGGCTAAAGAAAATTCCCTGGAGGAAAATTTTCCCCAGATTTACAAACGGATTTATGATCTTGCTTGCCAGCTAACCGAAAAACATGGTTTTGGACATCAGGAGATCGAATTTACATTTGAATCGGAGCGGATGGAAGATTTTTATATCCTTCAAACCCGTGACCAGGATGTGCGCCCCAAGGACAAAACACAGCAATTTGCACTTTCAGGTGTCAAGATGAAATTACTCGGACAAGGTATTGGAATTGGCGGTGGCGCCATGAACGGCATTTTGATTTTTGATACGGAAGATATGCAAAAAATGAGACAGAAATTCCCCAATAAAAAACTCATACTGGTCAGGCCGGATACGGTGCCCGATGATATCGGCATCATCTTCGGATGCGATGGTTTGTTGACTGCCCGCGGTGGCGCCACTTCCCATGCCGCAGTGACGGCGGCACGCCTGGGAAAAATCTGCATCGTCAATTGTACCGACCTAGTTGTATATGAAAGAGAAAAAAAATGTGTCATCAAAAAACAAGTATTGAATGTAGGTGACGAGATCGCTATGGATGGTACATTTGGCAATATTTATAAAGGAAATTATCCGATGATGCAATCAGATTCATCCGGAATTAAGTTATGAAATTCAGCAATGATCATTATTTTCGCACCGAACGATAAAACATGTAAATCTAATTAACTACAAATACCTAAAAAGTCAATTATCAAACTAAAACATTATGAAAACAGAGGTAAAAAGCAAAAACTATTTGGGCATCAACAGTCTTGGCCGCATTGGGAAATTGACACTCTGGAACCAGCTGGTCACGCGTCATTTTGACGGAATAGTCATTAACCTTGGCCGCAAAACAGGTAAAAAAATCGAGGATCTGGTTCAGGCTCTGGGAACGGATTCTACTTACGGAGACCTGGGAAATTTTTTATATGGACAAAAATCACGTCGGAATATTATTACAGTCGTTGACCCGGAGCAATTTCTCTTTGATATAGATGGCATGCCTGTAAAGATCCTTACTGAAGAACGTAACCCGGCATCAATACCATGGAAAAAAGAACAGGTACAGATCGTGGTAGATTGTACCGGCCAGTTTGTCGACCCCACCGTTCCCGCCGATAATCCCAAAGGCAGCCTGAGGGGCCATCTGGTTGGTGGCGCACAAAAAGTTATTGTGAGCGCTCCTTTTAAAATCAAAGAAGCCGGTAAAAAAATGCCTGAAGACAGCATCATGATGGTTTATGGCATCAACCACCTGGAATATGACCCGCAAAGGCACCATGTTATTTCTGCGGCCAGTTGCACAACAACAGGGCTTTCGCACATGATAAAACCATTGATGGAAGATCGTTTCACATCAAAGATCCTAACCGCATCCATGTCAACGGTACATGCGGCCACCAAGACACAAAGCGTTCTGGACGCGCTACCCAAGGCAGGAGCCAGCGACCTCCGCAAAACCCGGTCAGTTTTCAACAACATTATCCTATCCACCACAGGTGCTGCAAAAGCGCTGGAATCTATCATTCCACAAATTCAGGAAATCGGCTTCATGGCTGATTCTGTAAGGATACCAACCTCCACGGTATCGCTGATCACATTGAATATTACCTTTAATTCCGGGTTGGATGAAAAGGGCAATCCCATTATCAACCAGAAACACATCAACCAGATTTATAAAAATGCTGCAGAAGGCCCGCAGAAAGGCTTGCTGGTGTTCTCGGAAAAACAAAATGTCTCCACCGACCTTCTGGGATATAAAGCAGCTATTGTCATTGAAGGCCACGAAAGCCATACCCGCACGGGGTTCATCAGGCTTCCTGCCGAAACCATGAAAACATTCGGCATCAAAAACCCGGTCGATGTCAACATCCCAGTCACACATGCCAAGATCTTCGGCTGGTACGACAATGAATTCGGAAGTTATGTCAACCTGCTTGAAAAACTGACGGCCTATGTCGACCAATACCTTCGATAGGAATTTTAAATTCACAACTTTTAATGATAAACAACTTATGTCAATCCTGCTAGCCAACGCCACGTACATCGATTACCAGACACTGGAATTCATTCCATGCAACATCCTTATCGAAAGCAGCCCGAAAGGCCGCCTTGTCTTCACGTCAAAACAGGACAATAACGTTGACATAAAGATCGACTGTACCGGGAAATATGTTACGCATGCGTTCGGTTGCGGGCATCATCATGTGTATTCGGCGCTTGCCACCGGTATGCACCCGCCAAAAAAAATCCCTGAAAATTTTCTTGAAACCCTGCAATATATCTGGTGGACGCTTGACGTATGCCTTGACATGGAAATGATCGAAGCCAGCGCACTCGCTACAGCAATTGCTTGTGCAAAAAATGGTGTCACCTTTGTGATTGACCATCACTCCTCGCCTGCCGCCATCAAAGGCTCCCTTGAAACCATTGCGAAAGCGTTCGACCGGGTTGGCATTTCACATCTTTTGTGCTATGAAATTTCTGACCGCAACGGCGAACAAGCCATAAACCAGGCTTTTGATGAAACGGAAGATTACCTTTTGAAGCGTCAGGGGCTGGTCGGGCTTCACGCTTCATTTACTTTATCAGACCATACTCTGAAGCAGGCAAAAAAAATAAGTGATAAATACCATACAGGCATACACATCCATGTCGCCGAAGATCCTCTGGATCAACAGCAATGCCTTGAAGAACATAATAAAACTGTCGTGGAACGGCTTTACGATTTTGGCCTGCTGAGCCAGCAAAAATCCATACTCAGCCACTGCCTGCATATCAACGATTCTGAAAGGGAACTCATCAACCGTTCCGGGGTCTGGATCGCACAAAATACGGATAGCAACTTAAATAACAAGGTTGGTTTTTTTAATTCCCGGGGGATCGAAAAGAATGTCATGCTCGGTACCGACGGTATGCACAGCGATATGCTCAAAAGCGCAAAAACAACATTTTTTGTCGGGCAGAATTTCGATAAGATTGATTATTCAGAAACATACCTCCGCTTCAGAAATGTTCACCGCTATATTAAGGAAAATGATTTCACCGGTGATGATGATAACAACCTGGTGGTGCTGGATTACAATCCGGTTACAGATTTTAACACACGGAATTTTTATGGGCATTTTATTTTCAACATCGAAGCAAAGCATGTGCAGCATGTAATTTCAAACGGGCGGCTGATCGTGAAAGACAGAAAGGTTGTAACGGTGGATGAAAATGAAATAATGAACCATACCAGGGAACTCAGCAAGAAGCTTTGGGAAAAAATGACGAAATAAACATTTACTATTACACTTTGGATAAATGAAAGCCCTGGTTAAAAATGCCGTCGTTGTAAATGCTGACCGTACGTACACGGCTGACATACTGATGGAAGGCGGCAAAATAGCAGAAATTGCAGAAAATATCGAACATCCGGAAAATGCTCAAATAATTGACGCCTCTGGCTTGTATGCTTTTCCCGGCGGCATTGACCCTCATGTCCACCTGGAATTGCCGACACCGGCAGGAAATTCTTCTGATGATTTTTACACAGGCAGCCTGGCCGCTTTGGCTGGTGGGACAACTACCATCATTGATTTTGTGACACCTTCAAGAGATCAATCATTACTTGATGCGCTTCAAAAACGCAAACAGGAATCTAAAAAATCGCTGATTGACTATACCTTTCACATGGGTATTTCATCTTGCCATGAACATACTGCCAGCGAAATCAGCAGGTGTTTTGAGGAAGGCATCACTTCCTTCAAAGTATACCTTGCCTACCGCAATACCATCGGCATTGGTTATGAAGATCTGAAAAATGTCATGTTGGCCATCGCTGAAAACCATGGTACGCTTGCCGTGCATTGTGAAGATGGTGATGAAATCAACCGGCTGCAGCAAGATTTTTTGTCGAAAGGCCAAACCGCACCTTTATATCATGCACTTTCGCACCCTGAAAATGTTGAATCGGAGGCCGTTGCGGAAGTTTTGAGACTTGCCGGAGAAACCGGCTGCAAAACATATGTGGTGCATGTTTCTGCAAAAAAATCCATTGAACTTATCGCTGAATATAAATCTTCGGGAAAAATTTATGCTGAAACCTGCCCTCAATATTTATTTTTGGATGACACCAACTACCATAAGCCACTCCCCGATTCCCTGAAATATGTGATCAGCCCGCCGCTCAGAAATAAAGAAAGCATGGAAGCGCTCTGGGAGCATATCGAAAACGGAACTGTTGACGTGATTTCTACCGATCATTGCCCGTTTAATACATTCGGCCAAAAAGATACAGGTAAAAACGATTTTACAAAAATCCCCAATGGCGCAGGTGGTATTGAATACCGCCTTCCACTTTTATACACATACGGAGTCTGTGAAAATAAAATTTCTCTTAACCGTTTTGTTGAACTTACTTCAACCAATGCAGCAAAGATTTTTGGGTTATTCCCTCAAAAAGGTATAATTGCAGCCGGTTCAGACGCGGATATTGTTTTATGGAATCCAAATACGGAAAGCATTATTTCCGGACAAACACAATTCCAAAAGTGCGACTCGAATATTTATGAAGGGATTCAGGTTAAGGGTAATGCTGCGTTTGTTTTCTGTAATGGCAATATTGTTTTTGCGGACAGAAAACCTTCTGTTGGCAATCAAAAAGGAAGATTTTTAAAAAGAAAAACTCAAAATCCTTAATAGTTTTGCAGAATGAACCGCTTTCTCAAAACAAAACTCATTTTCTATATTATGCTGTGGCTGCCTTGTATTGCAACCAGCCAGAATGAGATTACCAAGGTTTACCTTTTCCCCGGCCAGGGCTCCGACGAAAGGATTTTTTCAAATATTAAGCTGGATACTTCATTCACAAAAATCAACATTAATTATCCGGTGCCGGCAAAAGGGACAGGCATGAAAGAATATGCAGCGATTATTTCAAAGCAGATTGACACTACGGAAAAATTTATTTTAATTGGGTTGTCATTCGGCGGAATGATATGTACTGAGCTTGCAGACATATTGCATCCGGAAAAAACCATTATCATATCCAGCGCCAAATGCAGCAGCGAACTACCCCGCCGCTATACGGTCATGAAAAAATACCCGATATACAAATTGTATCCAAAGCGGTTTGTCAAATGGGGCGCAGTAATGTTTCAGCCGACCATAGAAAAAGACGACAAAAAAAACAGGGCGTTTTTTAAAGATATGGTGAAAAAGAAAGATCCGCAGTTTATGAAACAAAGCTTTAGTATGATGATAAACTGGGACAGGGAAAAATATTCGCCAAATATCATACACATCCACGGTTGCGACGACCATGTGCTGGACATAAAAAACATCAAAGCCGATTATACAGTTCAGAATGGCACTCACCTGATGACCTACATACAAGGTGAGGAAATTTCGAAAATTATTTCTATAATTATTTCACAACATTATACATACAAGGCCACTAAGTAGCTTATTACTTGTATCGCCATTCATCCGATATTTTCTATTCATCCGATGACTTCAAGTCATCGGATGAATACCTTCAAAAAAAATTTTCCGCCCCTTTATGGATTTTTTCCTATATTGCATCTATGAAAGCAAATTTTTAAAAATCCCCTTATGAAAACGATTAAAATCATTGCCCTCGCTCTCATCGTGTCGGTAACTGCCATCGCGGTAAAATCCATTATTCCGGCTTTTGTTCATCAGAAATCCATTACCGAAATGATTTCTGTAAAAGACGATTATAAAACGCTCTGGGCGAAAGCTGATTCGCTGGTAAACAAAGGGCTTACCCGCTCAGCTATTGAAGTGGTACAGGTAATCTATCAAAAAGCCAAAGCTGAAAATAATACCGGTAACTTCGTTAAAGCTGTAACCTATAAATTACGCCTTGAATCCTATATCAGCGAAGACGATTACGTGAAAGAAATTAACGACCTGACCGCGGAGGCCGCGGAGGCAAAATTCCCGGTCAAACCCGTGATACATTCCATGATCGCTGAGGTTTACTGGAAATATTACCAGAATAACCGGTATAAATTTTTGAACCGCACTGAAACCGTGGATTTTATTCCGGAAGATATCCGGACATGGGACCTGAGGAAGATTGTGGAACAGTCTATTAAATATTACCAGCTTTCATTAGAAGATATTGAAAATCTTAAAAAAACTTCTATAAATGTTTATGACGAAATCCTTGTAAAGCCAGGAGCAGATTCCAAAAATTTCAGGCCGACACTTTACGATTTCCTGGTTCACCGCGCCATCGATTTTTTCGCAAATGAGGAACCCGGCCTGGTAAGCCCGGTAAACCGTTTTGAAATTGACAAACCTGATTACTTTGCACCTTACGATAAATACACCAAATACCAGGTAAGCTCCGAAGATAAATATTCCCTGACCTTTTATGCTGCCAGACTATTTCAGGATTTGCTAGATTTTCACAAAAACGATTCAGATCCGACAGCCCTTATTGATGATGACTTGAAAAGACTGAATTTTATGAGGCGGAAATCTATTATTCCTGATAAAGACACGCTGTACATGCAAGCCCTTGAATCACTCAATAAAAAATTTGAATCCTTCCCGTCTTCTTCGGAGGTGATTTATGAAATTGCCAATTATTATTTTATTGAAGGTAATACATTTGCTTCCACCAACGATCCGACAGCCCGCTGGAAACTGAAAAAAGCTTACGAAATCTGCAATATTGCCATAAATAAATTTCCTGATGCCTTTGGCTCCGGCAACTGTAAATACTTACAGGCGAAAATCAAAGAAAAATCCCTAAGCTATACCAGTGAGCAGGTAAATATTCCGGGCAAACCATTCCGGGGATTGGTCACCTACCGCAACCTAAAAAAAGTTTATGTAAGGATATGTAAAACAACTTATGAATGGTATGACCGGCTTACGTATCAGTATTATTACGAGGACAAGTTGATAAAACCGTTGTTGAAACTCACACCACAGAAAACATTCAGCATCAATCTTACAGATCCCGGAGATTACCAGGGCCATTCAACAGAGATAAAAATTCCCGAACTGGAAGCCGGCTTTTATGTAATACTTATCGGAACTGATGAAAATTTCACATACACCAATGAAGCAATATCCTATTCCAGCTTCTGGGTTTCGAATTTATCTTACCTGAAACGTACATTAGCCAACGGGAACATACAGTTTGCCGTTACCGACAGGGAAAACGGGCAACCGATCAAAGGTGTCTCAGCTCAGGTTTATAATGAAATTTACAATTATACCACCCGTAAATACGAATTTCACAAAGGCGCAAACCTTACAAGCAACGAAGATGGCATGTTTGAAGTGTTTCCAACCAGCAACAATTACAACAATTCTTTCGTGGAATTCAATTATAATAATGATCAGTTAAAATCGACCAATTTCTACCAGTACAAACCTTACAAATACGATAAAAAGAAGTATTACAAGACAACCTATTTTACTGACAGGTTGATATATCGTCCGGGTCAAACGGTTTTCTTCAAAGGCATCCTGCTTGAAACCGATGGTGAAACTTCCGAAATAAAACCCGGCATCGAAACCAACGTTGTTTTTTATGATGTCAACTATCAGAAAATTGCGGAACAAAAACTCACAAGCAATGAATACGGCACATTCAGCGGATCATTTGTAATTCCTGCAGGCTTGCTAAACGGCCAGATGCACATTGCCGATTCCTGGGGCAGTGTTTATTTTTCGGTGGAAGAATACAAACGCCCGAAGTTTGAGGTGAAGTTTGAACCGGTAAAAGGAACCTACAAACTCGGTGAGAAAGTCACGGTAAAAGGAAGCGCTGTGGCCTATTCCGGTGCCAATGTCGATAACGCCCAGGTAAAATACCGGGTGGTGCGTACCGCGCGTTTCCCCTACTGGTGGTATTACTGGTACGGTTATTATCCGAACTCACCGCAGATGGAAATAACCAACGGCACAACAACCACCGATGATCAAGGGGCGTTCTCCATAGAGTTTACGGCAGTTCCGGATTATAAAGTGGATAAAAAATCTGATCCTACGTTCAATTATATTGTCACGGCAGACGTCACCGACATTAACGGCGAAACACGTTCGTCCCAGACCAGTATGTATGCAGGATATAAAGCATTGCTGGTCAGCGTGGACATGCCCGGTGAAATTGAAAAAAGCAGTAAGGAGCCATACGTAATTTCAACGACCAATTTAAGCGGCACCTATGAATATGCCAAAGGCAGCATCATCGTCCACAAACTGAAACAACCTGAAAAAATGTTCCGCAGCAGGCTTTGGAAAGAACCTGATCTGAAACAGATTTCGAAAAACGATTATTATCAATGGTTTCCATATGATCTTTACGAAAATGAAAATAACACTTCACAATGGGCCAAGGAGACAAAAGTGCTGGAATACAGTTTTGACACTAAACAAGACTCATTGCTCAAGATCCCCAACCTGACTTCATGGTCATCAGGACAATATGTGTTAGAAATTAATTCCACTGATAAATTTGGTGAAAAAGTCCAGTCATTCTCATATTTCACGGTATATTCAAACAGCGACAAGACCATACCGGTGAATGATTTTGCCTGGTTTTCAACACTGAAAGCCAAAGGTGAGCCCGGCGAAGAGGCTGCATTTCTTATCGGGACAAAAGAGAAAAATGTTAGCGTCCTGATGGAAGTGGAAGTCAAAAATATTATTGTACAGAAACAATGGTTAAAACTAAATGACGAACTGAAAAAAGTCACAGTACCTATAAAAGAAGAATACCGCGGAAACTTTGCCGTACATTTTACTTTTATTTGCCACGGAAGAGTATTTCAGAACGATGTCAGTGTTGAAGTTCCTTACACTAATAAGGAGCTTGATATCAGTTTCGAAACGTTCCGCAGCAAATTAGAGCCGGGCCAGAAAGAAGACTGGAAAATAAAAATCAAAGGTAAAAACGGAGAAAAAGTGGCTGCAGAAATGCTCGCCGGCATGTACGACGCTTCCCTGGACGCCTTCCGCTCAAACTCATGGTATCTGGACCTTTACAATTATTTTTATATGCAGCGGAGCTGGGAATCATATAATGGATTTTCTATTGTAGGTTCAAACATCTATACGGTAAACTGGAATCCTTATGTATATTTCAACAACAGGTACTACGATTACCTGAACTGGTTCGGTTACGACAATTATTATTATCGTTACAGCTACCGCGGCGCATATGATTATAAAGACGGCGAGGATTATTTTGAGGCCGACCAATCGGTTGTATACGACGCAGTAACCACTGCTGAAGCAACAGGAGCAAAAAAAGTGACTTCAAAATCCGCGAATGCGCAGGTGGCCCTGGGAGGTATGGCAGGAAAATCAGCCGGGGACGGGTTATACGAAGAAACCGAAAAACTTGATGCCAATATTCCCAAAGATAAATCAAAAGATAACCGAAATGGAAAAGGTGAACAGCAGGATTTAGATTTCGGTGATGTTAAAACACGAACCAACTTCAATGAAACGGCCTTCTTCTACCCTCACCTGCTCACCAACGAAAACGGGGAAATAATAATTTCGTTCACCGTGCCGGAAGCCCTTACTAAATGGAAGTTCATGGGGCTTGCACATACCAAAGATCTGAAATTTGGAACCATACAAAAAGAAATCCTCACGCAGAAAGATCTGATGGTGGTGCCGAATCCTCCCCGCTTCTTCCGCGAAAACGACAAGATCGTGTTCTCATCAAAGATCACTAATCTTTCAACTGACTCCATAACTGCTTATGCCACGCTGATGCTGTTCAATGCCGAAACGCAACAGCCCATTGATGTACTGATGGGTAACACAGACCAGATAAAATGTGTCGGCATACCTAAAGGCCAAAGCAAAGCGGTGGAATGGGAACTATCGATACCTGAAAATATTCCTGCCATTACCTACAAGGTTGTTGCAAAAGCAGGGAATTTCAGCGATGGCGAAGAAATGATCATACCCGTCCTGACAAACCGCATGCTCGTTACCGAAACCATGCCGCTGCCGATTCGCGGAAATCAGGTCAAGAATTTTAACTTTGAAAAACTGATCAATGCATACAAATCAAACACCCTGAAGAATTACAAGCTCACCCTTGAATTTACTTCAAATCCCTCGTGGTACGCTGTGCAGGCGCTGCCTTACCTGATCGAATATCCTTACGAATGTACCGAGCAGATCTTCAGCCGTTTTTATGCAAACAGCATCGCCACTTATATTGCGAACTCCAATCCCAAGATCAGGGAAGTATTCGACAGCTGGAAAAATATTACTCCCGATGCACTGTTGTCGAATCTTGAAAAAAACCAGGATCTGAAATATGTGATGCTGCAGGAAACACCGTGGGTGCTCGAAGCAAAAAGCGAATCACAGTCGAAACGAAACATCGGCATCCTTTTAGAAACAAAGCGCATGCAGAACGAAATTGAAGGGGCGCTGAAGAAACTCGAAAAATTGCAGGTATCCAACGGTGGCTGGACCTGGTTCCCGGGAATGCCCGACGACCGTTATATCACACAGCACATCATTACCGGTTTTTGTCACCTTGACAAACTTGGCATTCGTGATGTCCGCGACCAGTACAGGGTTTGGAACATGATAAAACGTGGTTCCCATTACCTTGATGACCGCATCCGTGAGGATTATGAATGGCTACTCCGCTACGATCCGGATCATATGTTTGAGAACCACCTTGGCGGAATCCAGATTCAATACCTCTATGCACGTAGCTATTTTATCAAAGATATAGCTGTTGAAAGCAAAAACAAGAAAGCTTTTGATTATTATTTCGGACAAGCCAAAAAGTACTGGGTGCCCAACAACCGCTACCTGCAAGGCATGATAGCCCTTGCAATGAATCGCCTCAACGACAAAACTACTGCCACCGACATTGTTAAATCGCTTAAAGAAAATGCGATCTTCAGCGAAGAAATGGGCATGTACTGGAAAGATATGGACTATGGATACTATTGGTATCAGGCGCCTATTGAAACACAAGCCTTGCTGATAGAATGTTTTGATGAGGTTGCCAACGATCAGCAATCGGTTGAAGACATGAAAGTTTGGCTGCTCAAACAAAAGCAGACACAAAACTGGAAAACGACCAAAGCTACGGCTGAAGCCTGTTATGCCTTATTGCTCAGAGGAACAGACTTTCTTGCCAAGGATCCGCAGGTCAGCATTACGCTCGGCGGAATGCTTGTTGATCCTAAAAAATTGCCGGATGTAAAACAGCAGGCGGGAACAGGCTATTTCAGGACATCCTGGTTAGAAGAAGCAATCAAGCCGGATATGGGAAAAGTCAAAATAACCAAATCGGACGAGGGCGTTGCCTGGGGCGCTTTGTACTGGCAATATTTCGAACAGTTGGATAAAATTACACCTGCTGAGACACCGCTGAAATTGGTGAAAAAGCTCTTCGTTGAACGCTCTTCCGACCACGGCCCAGTCATCACGCCAGTTACCGATGAAACCAGGCTCAGGCTGGGTGATAAGATCAAAGTCCGTATCGAGTTGCGCGTTGACCGCGACATGGAGTACATCCACATGAAAGATATGAGGGCTTCGGGCTTTGAACCGATAAATGTAATTTCGTCATACAAATATCAGGGCGGGCTGGGTTATTACGAAAGCACCGGCGATGCTGCTACTAACTTCTTTATTTCCTATCTGAAAAAAGGAACGTATGTTTTTGAATACCCATTGCGTGTGGCTCAGAAAGGCGATTTTTCGAATGGCATTACCACCATCCAATGTATGTACGCACCAGAATTTTCTTCTCATTCCGAAGGAATAAGGGTGAAGGTTACCGGGTAGATTGGAAAATTTAATTTAATCTAACATAACAGGTTTTTAAAACCTGTTATGTTAGATAGATTAAATTACATCCAAATTATCAATTTCTTCAACGATTCCTTCGTATTTAATCCTGTTGAGATTATGCCAGAATTCAAAATTCTGGTGCGTTCCAAAATATTTCATTATGTATTCCGTATCGATGTATGATTTGACATTGGATCGAAATGCCTGGTATGAGGAATATGGGTATTCTCTGAAATTTTTGGTAAACCTGTGTTTTTCCGGATTCAAATGAATATACGCAACCAATTGCGTCAGGTAGTTTTCGTCGCAAACTCTTTTCCTGTGAGGATGTTCCTGAAAAAGGCTTCCTGTCCTGTTATATGCTTTATTAATACTCTTTGCGTAAGCGTTAAAGAAATGAGAAAACGGAAGAAAAGGTTTAGGTCGGAATTTTTCCGGGATTAATTCGGCATCCTTAATCCGGAGTAATAGATGAAAATGATTTTTTAACAGACAATAACAATAAATATCAGCCACGGTCAATAAATGTTTTTCCATCAACGATAAAAAATGATGGTAATTTCTTTCTTCCTTAAAGATATCTTCTTTGTTGTTACCCCGATTGAATAAATGATAAACAACACCCGGCTCGATTGCGTCAATTTTCATAATCACAATATTAATCTATGCAAACAAATTTAATAAAAATATAGTCTTCAACAAATCAGGCTCAACGAATTAAAAAATTGCGTTAACTTAAAAATAATATATTACCTTAGTCCTGTCAAACCCCAAAAATCAACCCTATGTTTGCATTTGCCAATAAACATCCGTATCATGAGGTTGCCATGTCAACCGAGATAAAAAGCAATAATCCATTAGCCATTGCCATTCACGACCAAAGGCATTATGTGGTGGATGGTTCCAAAAGCGCTACGTTTGTCGGGAGCCTGCGTTCCGGAGTGGGTATCCCCTATGATATCACCACAAAATCAGGAAAACCGCTTGCCGATGATATGTTGGAAGTAGTTGGCCGGGCCATAGAAAAAAACGGTGTAAAACTTCAGAAAGTGGTAACCCGATCAGGGTTATCCAAAGAGGATGTCGTCGCGGAACTCAAAAAAACCCAGGCGCCCCGTTCCTTATATTTCAATATTATGGAATGGAAAACGGATACTTACATGAAAGCGGATCTTTATTGCCTGCTAAACCTTCAGGTGCTGGACAATAGCGGCAACGTTCTGGCTGAAAACAGCGTAAAAGCAAGCCGCGAAGGATTTGGAGGCAGCTTTTGGAATCCTAAGAAAGCCGCCAAAAAAGGCTCGTTAAAAGCGTTAAAATTGAAAATGGAGGCATTGGTAAACGATCCAAATATTCTGAAAGCAATTGAATAAACGTCATTGAAAAAGCTTTTTCTGCCGGTCAAACGGGTACTTTTACCTGCGTTATTTTTCATATGTTTCAGCACATTTGCCCAGGATACCATCGTACCTGTAAAATGCGACAGTTTGTACTATGCTTCCATTTTGGATTCATTAAAAAAAGCTTACCCGAATACGAAAAATATTTCACCGGAATTTGAATTGCCGTTTTATGCAGCCATCTCGCATTATCCGGAACTAAAGGAAACCAATATTGAGATGAAGTTGAAAAAATTCAACTTCAGTATGGCGGCTCGTCCCGCAAAAAAATTAATGGCAAACCGCAAGAAACGTATATACCGTGTTTATGCAAACATAAAAAAAGATTTTGGGGGAGTGCTGCCCGCTTCGTTAAAATTCAACCAGAAAGTCGGCGTGATCGGGCACGAGCTTGCTCACGTTTTGGATTATTCAAAAAAAAGTTTGTGCAAAATGGTTGGAACAGGAATAGGTTATTTGTTTGTTTCATACCGGCGCAACATAGAAAAAAATACGGATATTGAGACCATCAAACACGGCATGGGTTGGCAATTATACGACTATAAAGATTTTTTGCTGAACCATTCCAATGCCACTGAAAAGTTTAAAAAGAAAACTGTCAAAGTTTACCTCAACGAAAAAGAGTTAAAAGAACTGATCATCGAAAATTCAAAATAGTCAAACCAATGAGACAAAAAATTTTCCTTAGCTTATTCATGGTGTTACTAATAAGTAACCAGATTTATGCTACTACCTACACCGTCACCAACACGCTCGACAGCGGCGCAGGTTCATTACGTACAGCCATCACCAGTGCAAATTCTCATAACGGGCCCGATACCGTGGCATTTAATATTCCAACCAGCGATGCCGGATACAACCTTACCAGCGGAACATGGACCATCACGCTTGCAACTATGTTGCCTTATCTGGCAGACCTTTCCGGCGGCTTGATTTTTATTGATGGCAATACACAAACCGTCAATCAGGGAAACACCAATGCAAACGGGCCTGAGATCATTGTAACTACCACAAGTTCGCTAAATACAAGTTTCCTTATTGCCTGCCCGAACAGCACCATCAGGAATATCACGGTTACAGGCTTTGTTTATGGCGTGTTGTTTTATAACAGTACATGCACCAACAGCACCATCAGAGAAATGTACCTCGGTACCAATTTCGATGGAACAGCCGCTGTTCCCAACCAATATGGGGTAGGTTTTGCAAACGGAGCTACTGGAAACAACGTCATCAACTGCGTTATTTCCGGGAATACCATGGGAGGCATTGGAATAACAGGTTCTACAAACAATAATTTCAAAGGGAATAAAATAGGTACCGACCGGACAGGCACCATGAAACTGCCCAATAATTACGGTATCGCCATAGATAACGCAGCGGGAAACATCATTGGGGGAACCACAACTCAGGATTTAAACCTGATATCGGGCAACATCACCGCAGGAATTGTAATTAATGGCACTGCTTCTACCGCTACACAGATCAAGGGAAATTACATAGGCACCAATATCAGCGGGACCGACAGCCTGCCAAACGGCTGCGGAATAATCCTGGCCGGCGCCAGAAATACTGTTATTGGTGGAAACACCGCCGGATCCGGTAACGTTATCTCGGGCAATTATCAGGCAGGCATTGTCATGAATGGCAGCGAGACAAACAATAATTCCGTAAAAGGAAATCTTATTGGGACCAACAAAGACGGAAATAACTTTGTGAGCAACCACACAGGTGTGATGCTGAAAAGCAACAGCAATCAGAACGTTATTGGCGGTTCCACAACTGCCGAACGTAACATCATCTCAGGTAACCTCGAAATCGGTGTTTATATCGAAGCCAGCGACAGCAATATCGTTAAAGGGAATTTCCTGGGGCCTGATATCAGCGGCAACAGCGCATTTATGATCGGCGACAGCGCAATACAGGGCAATGGCATTGAACTGAATACCGTTTCAAAATACAATATTGTAGGTGGAACTGCAGGTGAACGGAACATTATTTCGGGCAACCGTGTTTACGGATTAGTATATTATGGCAACAGCTCTTACAACAACACTTCTGGAAATTATATCGGCGTAAATGCAGCAGGTACCCAACGGTTGGCCAATGCAACCGGCATCTGTGTTGATGGTGGCTCAAACCATAACATAATAAACAACAATGTGCTTTCAGGAAATAAAAGTTACGGGATATTCTTCGTTACTACCGGAACCTATTACAATGAATTTAAAGGCAATTTATTAGGAGTTAACGCCACCAACACCGATACCATTCCCAATTATATCGGATTGATCATCGCGGCAGGGACAAGATATAACATCATTGGCGGGACCGGCGCCGGTGAAGCCAACATCATCAGCGGCAACTATTATGACGGGATAGAAATTTCCGATCTCGGTACCGATCATAATCAAATTATCGGGAACATTATCGGTGCATCATCGGCAGGTGGTTTTGGGAATTTCAATGGTATTGGTATTGCTACAAATCCCCGTAACAACATCATTTCGCACAACACCATCAGCGGCAACAAGTACATGGGTATCATTTTGTTTGAACATTCAGATAGTAATTACATTGAAAACAATAATATCGGGGTTTTATCAAACGGGGTTGATGCTGCCGGTAACGGTGGCGCAGGAATCGCCATAATCCAGGGTTCATCAAATAATATCATAGGCCCCGGAAACATCATCGCAAACAACGATACCGCCGGTATAATCCTGAATGATAATAATACACTCAGCAATACCATCACTCAAAATGCAGTTTATAAAAACGGTACCAGCCAGATAGATATTTTCCCTCCCGGCCCGAATCCTAACGACCCCGGAGATCCTGACAGCGGGCCGAATCTGAAAATGAATTATCCGGAAATATTTTCAACAGGATACAATCCTGCCAGTGGCCATACATTTATCACCGGAATGATTGATTACAACTATCAGAATCCCAGCGGAATCAAAATCGAGGTATTTTGCTCCTACACCGATTCAGCCGGGATCGGGCCATGCATGAATTACCTCGGCAGTTCCATCGTTGATTCTACAGGCAATTGGGTGTTTTTTGCTGAAGGGATTACTGATGGCGATTCTATTGCCGCAACTGCAACTGACATATATGGGAACACTTCCGAAATCAGCCCGGATTTCAAGGTTATTACAGGTATTGATGAAAACATGGCTGATAATTCCCGTGTTGAATTGTTTCCAAACCCTGCCGGAGAATCGTTTTGCTTAAGCCTGATGCTTAATCATAACAGCCTTGTCAAAGCATTTATATTCGATATTAGCGGGCACTTATTACGACAACTTATTTCGGAAGAAGCCGTTGCCGGCGTAAATAAATACGCCATTGGAACAGCTGGATTATCAACAGGCCTGTATTTTATTAAAGTTGAAACCGCAGACAAAACCTTTACACGCAAGATTTCTATCATCAAATAAACCCACCGGTATGCGCAAATTATTTTTCATCACCATTTTTTGCTGTTTTTCCACAGCCTACGCCAATGATTTCATAGTGTCCAACACCAACGACAGTGGCAGTGGTTCGCTGCGTAATGCGATCGCACTGGCCTGCAGCACGCCTGGTACGTCGCATCAGATATTATTCAATATCCCAACCAGCGACCCGAATTACAATGCAGCTCAAGGCACATGGACCATCAGGCCGCTTTCAACAATGCCCTATATCAGCAAAGGGAACATCATGATTGACGGCACTTCGCAGACCACCAACCAGGGAAACACCAATCTGCTGGGCCCGGAAATCGTTCTGGACGGTACACGGACCATCGATTTCGGCTTTCATATTTTCAATGTATCCGATGTAACCATCAAAGGATTTGTTATCTGTAATTTCACTTACGGCATTCAGATATCTCAGATCGCAGCCAATGCTGCGCAAAACAACATCATTAAAGGTTGTTACATCGGCACCAACTACAACGCAAGTGATACAGCAGGAAATTATATCGGCATTGAAATCATTGGGAACCCGCAATACAATATCATTGGAGGAAGTGCAGCAGAAGACAGAAACATAGTTTCAGGGAATAATCATATCGGTATACGGCTTGCCAATGCAAATCACAACACCCTTGTCAATAATTATGTCGGAACCGACAGGACCGGTACTTATGCGTTGCGCAATTATGACGGGATCAGTGTAGAAGGAACATCCAAATATAATATTATCGGAGGTTACACCATTGCGGAACGCAACCTGGTTTCGGGCAATGTAGCCTATGGCATACCGGTATTTGGCGCAGGTTGCGATAACAATGTCATCATCGGAAATTATATCGGAACAGATATCACCGGTACCATAGCGATTCCCAACACTTACGGAGTTTTATACGACGACGGTGCAAAATATAATATGCTTGGAGGAAAAAAAACCGGTGCAGGCAATCTAATTTCAGGGAACAGCGGCTACGGCGTTTTTATATACAATAACAGTACGGAAAGCGATACGGTGATTGGCAATCTGATTGGAACAAATGCCAATGGAACCAGTGCATTGCCCAATATCATCGGTATGGTCATTGACGGAATTCCAAGGTATCATATTGTGGATAGTAATGTGATCTCGGGAAACTTTCAGCAGGGAATTACCATACATGCCACCGGGACAGATTTTAATGTGATCACCCGAAACAAGATCGGAACGGACATCACAGGCGAATTTGCCGTACCCAACGGTATTGACGGCATCCGCATTGGTGAAGGCCCAAGGAACAATGTTATCGGCGGTATTCCGGACAAAGGAAATATCATAGCATTCAACGGAGGTAACGGCGTTACGGTTATGACCGAAGGCGATTATTTTAATAAGATTTCCGCCAATTCCATTCATCATAATGGCGGGCTGGGCATCGACCTGTATCCTATCGGTGTCACTGCCAACGACGCCAACGACGCTGATACAGGCCCAAACATGCTGATGAACTTTCCTGAGATCATTTCTGCCCAATACAATGACATATCCGGGAACTTTGAAATTACCGGACATATCGACACACCTTTACCGCAATTCTCAACTATTGAATTGTTTAAATCGGATGATGAGGTTTCGGGATACGGCGAAGGTGAACGTTATTTGACATTAGTAACTCCGGATGTAACAGGAAATTTTAATGTAACCATAGTTGCCGGTATTATCTGGGGTGGTGACAACATAACAGCTACAGCAACGGATTCTTCAGGAAACACTTCAGAATTTTCTGCTTCCGCTTTGGTCAGCGGTATTGACGATGAAAGCGGCGCTAACCACCTGATTATTTTTCCAAACCCGGCAAAAAATTTCGTTAATATAAAATACACCGGAGCGGCCGGCCCTGTGCAATTCAGCATTATGAAACTAAACGGAGAAATAGTTTATACGGTACAAAAAAATATCAGCATCCATGACTTTAGCACCGCTATCAACATAGAATTTCTTCCTAAAGGCGTTTATATAATGCACGCGGAAGGCAGGAACTTCCGGTTCAGCAAAAAGTTAGTTGTTGAATATTAATACAAAAAAATAACACAACGTTATGCAATTCACATCGGGAAAAATCATTGTTACACTTCTGTTATTCTTCATCTTTAGTTATGCCGAAGCCCAGCATAAAGACGGTTCGGAACCTATGGCGTTGTACGAAATCGTCAAACAGCAGGCAGATTCGATGGGTTATTATTTTGTACAAAACGATTTTTCCCATTATATGAAATTCCAGCATCCGGGCCTGGTGAAGCTTTTAGGCGGGGAAGAATCACTAATGAAAACACTGAACGAAAATGTTACTAAAAAAGGAATTAAGGCGATAAGCGTTACGACTGATATTCCGTCAAAGATTATTGTTACCGACAGCAGCTTTCAATGTACATTACAACAAACCTCTGTGATGATGATTGCCCGTACAAAACTTGAAATCATTTCGACTCTTGTTTGCATATCTTATGACAAAGGAGAAAGATGGTTTTTCGTTAATGCCTCCGGTTCTCAGTCATTTTTAAGCCAGGTACTGCCTGAATTAAGCCCGGAACTGGACATTCAGGAGCAAGCAACCCGAAAGCTGGATTGATCAGTTAAGTATGAATTTCCTGGCATATGACTTTTGCTGACCGGAAATTCTAATCAGGTAAACGCCCCGGGGCAAGCCCGCCGTGCTAAAGGTTGTTTCAATTCCATTTGTAGTGAACGGGCAATCAATTTTTGATCCCATTTCATTAAACAATTCTATCGCCTCATTGTCAGAAAAAGGGCTCTCCACAGTAAAATTGTCTTGTGCAGGATTTGGATATATGCTAAATCCATTGCCCGCAGATTCTTCGACAGATTCGGTTGTACACAAAGCCAGTTGCTGAGCGCTGACCAGACTTGGCGGATAACATGTTGACGTAACCCATAGTTCCCCCGAATCAGTTGCGAGCGTAATAACCTGAGGAACCAAAATCAAATTTGAATCTATCACCGGTACAAGATCATACTCATTACATCCCGAAATACCGTCCATTGCAGTCTTTACCATATAAATGTTCCGGTATGCCGTATCACCACAATCGGACACACCCACATTAATTATGGAATTGGAATTATAAACAGCATTATCATAAAAAATATCTTTCTGGATCGAGCTGTATAATTTCGCCCAGACAATACTTCCGTCACCGGCATTCAAACAAGCTGCAAAAGCATCGCTTGCCGAGGATGAATCTGCCTGGAATTCACCTGAAATATAAACCTGTGAAAAGTCCGGATTACCACTGATTGAATAGGCAATTTCATTATGGTTATTCCCAATTATCTTTGCCCAGATCACATTTCCCGATGAATCAGCCAGCATAACAAAAATATTATTTTCACCACGCATATTGGGCATTATAACGCCGCAAGCAAACAGGTCGCCATTAACCGGATTTTCAACAATGTCATACAAAGTGCCGCTTTCATATGTTTTACACCACTTCAAACGGCCGTCCTCATCAGTCCGGAGCATACTTATTCCTGATGAAATTTTACCGGCCAGCACAAAACCTCCAAATGAAAATTGAATCGATTTTTCCGCACGATCCTCCTCTGAATCGGTTCCATAGGTACGTTGCCAGAACTGATCGCCGGTTTTATTGATCCTCATAAGCAGGATATCCTTATCATTATGGCTGATGCTGTTTGTTTGTCCTGTCACAAGAAAATCACCATTGGGCGCCTCAACGATATCCGTTGGAATGTCGGTGTAATCGGTGCCGTAATAACGTATCCATTCAATGAGCCCGTCGCTGTCCGTATTAAAAATCATAATATCACTGGACCCATAACCATTCGCGATCATATCATATAATACCATATAACCTCCGTTAGCCTGGGAGATCACGTTGCTTTTTTTATACATGGCTGGCATAAGGTTTCTTTTTGCCCAAATAACATTTCCGTTTGTATCAGTCTTCACCAGACTGCCGGAACAAGCAGTAACAAAAGTACTGTCAGCAGAAATACAAAAGCTGGTTGCATTTCCCGGAAGACCTATACCGGTTACTTTCTGAAAAACACTTTGCGAGAAGGTATTAAAAGAAATAAAAACGAGGCAGGTATGAATTAAATAAGAAATTTTCATTAAAAAGTATGGTTAATAATACAAAGGTAAGTTATTTTAAACCAATCATCTGTTTGTTTATTCAGTATGGCAACATTAATGAAACAAGATTGATGTAAAAAAAAAGCCCTTGCAAATTGCAAAGGCTTTTCGATATAATTTTAATTCCATCAATGGATCAACTTCAGTATCAGGTTTTTTGATGTATTTATGCCTGTATACTCAAGTTTAAACGTATACATACCTGCAGCCAGATCCCTTTGTGAGAAAACCACAGCATGTTTACCACTTTCCTGCTTTTCATTCACGAGGATGGTCACCAGTTCGCCGATGGCATTATATACATTCAGCTTCACCGATCCGTCTTCAGGAATGTTGTAGGTTATAGTGGCTTCGCCGTTGAATGGGTTCGGATAACCTGAAAAATCGAATCCCGCATCCATACCGTTATCCTGAACAAAAACTTTCGGCATTAACAGATATGTGTCATCATTTTCTTCACCAAATTGATTACCGATCACACCGGTTCCTGACAAGGCAAATTCGATTTCACCCTGCGGCAGGTCTTTCAGCGGACGGAAACCAAGAACGATCATTTCATCGTTGGGGGCCACATCATAATGGTTCGTGGTGGCGTAAACTACCCGGATGGTTCCATGGTTATCGGTAACCAGCAAATCATTATCGTTGGCTATGATCTCTTCCAGTGAAGGATTTATCTTCACAGTACCTTTTGTTCCGGACATCCGTGCTGAAACAAGCTTATATTCAGAATTTGAATAAGCCAGCTCAAGTCCAAGAGCAGAGAAATCATTCACTTTGGTATTCACTTTTAATGGTATTTCGATGTACGAAGGATTTGTTACGATGATGGATTCATCTGACGTATAGATAAATTCTTCAGGTAATGATTTTGCACCGCTCCATGTGTTGGTCGAATCGCGGTATTTGCTGCTGGAAGCATTGTAGTCTCCATAACTGATCGTTTCAAGATTAACAATCTGATCTGCCCCGGCAAGAGTTACCTGTTTGTTTAAGGCTACCCAGTTTCCTTTGGGGAAGTTCCTGACAGGATCATAAGGCGCGCCGATCTTGGCTTTCATTCGCGCAACATCAACAGCATTGATCGCTATGTTATTATCTACATTTGCCGCTTTCTTGTAGATTGACGAAAAACATCTGGTAGGATCCTGCAAGGTGTCGCTGCCAATGAAATATTTCATCAAGGCGACATCGATGGCATTCACATCGTTACACCACATCATCGTGTCGGCTGTATACTTATCGTAGGCCAGGGTATAATTTCCATCCATGATATTGGTGAATTGATAGATCCCGGCGGCATCACTCGTATCTCTTGCTACTTCATCATTTGTCGGATAATTTTTCAATATTACGATTACATTATCGATGGAGTATATCACCGGATTATACGTTGGGTTGTTGGGTACCGGGTTGCCTGCGTTGGCTCTTCCTGCATATACTGTTTTTCCACTGATGACATGGCCAAGGCCGCCAAAAACCACGGTGACGGTATCGGTGGCAAGACATCCATTGTTGCTCACTGTAAGGGTATAAATTGTGGTTGTCGGAGGTGAGGCCAGCGGCATGGCAATAGCAGCATCATTCAAGCCCGATGCAGGTAACCAGCTAAACGTTCCAGGGCCGCTGGAAAGGTCGCCGATCTGTACAGGTACACCAGTGTATGTTCCGTGAGTTCCAGCCTCAGCAATTGGGTATGCATAAACGGAAGCAGTAGCAGCATTAGATGGAACCGAACCCGCATCATTAGTAACCACACAACGATATTGGCATCCATTTAATGATAAGGTAATACCCGTTATGGTAAGTGCATTCGTCGTTGTCCCCGAATATGTCGCATTATTTGATAAATTGTTCCAGCCGCTTCCGCAGTTTTCCTGCCACTGGTAATCCAGCTGTAATCCGGTTGCAGAGATGTTAAACGATAAACTTCCACCTTCACAACCATTAGCAGGGCCAGGATGTTTGACAATAGTCGGAGGGGAATAGCTCCTCATAATAAACCTGGAATTTGCAGCTGAAAAATCAGTAATTCCGGAGGTTACATGATACCAATCTGTAGCAGGTAAATTAGAAGTAGCTCCGGGTGTACTGGCCAAAATAGTCCAGGTACTACTGATATTTTGCCATGTTAAGGCAGCAGCGCGGGTAAAAAAGGTTCCTTCGTCTATTGTGTTCCAGCCCAAATTTAATGACGCGGTTGTTCCACCGGGTGTACTTTCATTTACCACCCAGGTTTTTTGCACACAGGTCGGGTTAGCGCTGGTAGTAGGGTTAACACCTTTCTCAACCCTTACAGCAAAAGTGTCCGTGGTTCCGGAATAATTTATTATGGCAGGTTTGTAGCTGGTAAGCGTGTCACCCACAGGAAATAAGAAATCCGTGGTAAGAGGCAGAGATTTTTTTATTAAACTTCCTGTACCATTGGTAACAATAAACCTGGAATTATCAGGATTGGTTATGTTTGCACTTGATAAGAGCGAAAGGTTATAATTTGAAATCAACACTTTGTTGGCATTCATAATAAGTGAACTGGCAACAGAAGTATTAATTGAAATAGTTTTATTTCCCGTTCCATCAATGATAAGGTTGTTGAAGGTGGTAGAGCTGGTACCTCCGATATTTTGAACCGCTCCATCAAGTTTAACATTGCTCGAAGCTCCCGAAATAAAATTGTAGTCGTTGATAAAATTTCCTGCAACGTTAATATTACCATTATTCTGGACGCTACCGTTCACATCGTTTTCAAAATTGGAGGGGCAGACAATATAAACCCCGGCATCATTTCGGATGAATGCATTGTTGACGATTTGTCCGTAGGCTAAGCTGCCAAAGATGATTAGTATTATAAAAATCGTTGATTTTTTCATGACCTGTATATTAAAATTATATTCTACTAATTTTTATTACTTGGTTTTATCCTTTTTTCACTGGTTTTGAAATCCAGCTTTTTATCTTCAAGTACCGATGGTTTTATCAGTTCCTGTTTTTCATCCTGGTATGTTTGTAATGGTAATGGAGCAGGTTCAAACCTTAGATCCTGATATTTTGAAATGATATTTCCATTTTCATCACGATCATCAGCACGATTACCAACTACGGTCCATGTAAACGGGACATTTGATTGTCCGCCCTGTAACTCTGTTACATCGAAACCTGTCTGGGTTTCATTAGACGTATAAACCCCTTTGCAATCACCCTGCAACTGAATGAATACACGCAGAGGATGATCCTGATTAACAGCAATATTTTTTGCAAAGATCGGGTCAATATCTATATGAGCTTTACCGTTAACCAGTTTCCCGGAACCATAATCCTGAAAATAGGCTTCAGGTGTTTCCGGGCAGTGAAGTGTAACCATATCGCCTTTAGTATCTTTAACAATTGTTGATACCGTCCCGTTTCCATAAACCTTGTAGGCAGTTCCACTATAGTAGTATGCAACATAGGCCCAGTTGTTAACGCTGACTGCGTTGGAAAAATATCCACCACCACTGGGACTAACTGTATTCGTAGCCCTTCCATATACGCCGACTTGAGTTCCTGTAAAAGCTCCTCCACTACCGTTTGCCAGGTAGTTTGGCCCCAAAGCATTACCTGCTCCGGCAATACCTGTTCCGGTTGCATTTAAGTTTTGTCCGTTTAAACCAAAACCTGTAGCGCCAGAAACGATTCCGATAACACCGTTACCTGAAGCGCCTGCCGACTGGCCCCAAACACCTGAACCGGTCGCATTATCACATGCGCCAATGACTCCCTTTCCGTTGGCTAATGTTGACGCTGTATATCCAGAAACGCCAGCGCCCGCAAAATATGTACTGGTAGTAGCTAACGATCCTGCAACACCAGATCCTTTTGTCTGCGTACTGGTAAAAAAACCGCCAAAACCTGCACTGGTAGCATCATCAGTGGTATTGTTCTGACCGCGTACCCCGGTACCTGTTACGTTGGCAGAAAGTCCTAGAACACCCCAACTGGAAGTTGTATTATTTCCATATCCATAAGCGCCAATATTTGTACTGGAAAATGCGCCACCGGTACCTCCACTGATATAATTAATTCCGATTCCATTTCCGGCACCGGCCACACCCGTACCTGTGGCATTGTAATTATTTCCTGCAACAGCGAATCCGGTATTTTGAGAAGTAATTCCCCATACACCATAACCATTGCTGGCTCCGGCTGCAGCATTGTTCCATCCATAAACACCGTCACCGGTAGCATTAGTGGTTAATCCATAAACGCCCACTCCCGCTGCTGATGCGTTTTCGCCCCATACGCCATTAGTCTGGCCTGAGGTTCCTGAAGCGATACCTCTTACACCGCTAGCATCATTTGTTGTTGAAGTAATGGAACCAAGAACACCATAAACTTTTGCATTACCGGTTTCTGAACCTTTTATTGCGGCAAAATCAGTTGTAGTATTTGTGGTTATTACATCAAAAGTGTTTGCGGGTGTGGTTGTTCCGATACCAGCATTTGTTCCATTGTCATAAATTATACTGCAGGTAGCTGAGGCTCCAGTAGATTTTACAACATAATTGGCAACCCCACAACCAACGGGTCCTGCAGGGCCTGTTGCTCCTGTTGCTCCGGCAACTCCGGCGGCACCTGTGGCTCCGGTAGGTCCGGCAGGGCCTGTTGCACCAGCAGCGCCTGCGGCACCTGTGGCTCCAGTGGGTCCCTGAATACCTTGTGGCCCAATTGCCTGAACCCATATTGTACCATTAAAATACCAAAAGCCAACTGCCCCGCCAACCATGGCTGCATTGGTGTTGTATACCAGCAAGGAAGTTGCAGGGCTTGCAATAGTTGTAACATCATTTATTGATGTTAATGAAACACGCGGGATTAATAATCCCTTAGAGGTACTGCTCACATCCAGCATGGCTGAGGGATTTGCCGGTGTACCTGCAGTATTGATGGATACACCTTGCTGCGAATAGCCGTTCACTGTGCTTAAAATGCAAATTGCAGCTAATAACGGCATTAACAGTTTTTGTTTAAGAGCTTTGGTAATTTGTAACTTTGATTTCATAGGTGAAATTTTATTTATTAAAGTTTTTGTTCTGTTTTTCATTTAAGGTTAAAAACCTGATTCCATAAGAAACAAATTATTATTAATCACGATAGTGGAATATAAATTATTTCTTAATTGGGATTTCCGGAGCTTTCTCATGCGATGTGCTTGAATTAACAGGTATTGCATTTTTCCCATCCAAATTACGATTTTTTCCATCACTTCCCGAATTATAAAACTTCTTGGCAGATTCCTCTCCTGCAAAGATCGGAGCCGATGGAGGAGTGTTTTTTAATTGCGTTTGCATACTTACCAATTTCTCCCAGGAAGGGGGATTTTCTATAAGTTTATTAAGATCTGAAACAAGTCGCTTTAGCTCAGCTGCTTCTGTTGCATCTGTAATATTTGAGAACGTTATGTTCGGTACAACAAAATATGTAGTAAAAGACGTATTAATAACATCAGCAGCCGCACGAGCTTCTGTTGAATGTAATTGGACGTCGAAAATTGCAGGATTCAGCTTAACATATGTTCCAATCCTGGCACGTGCATCTTCATTTAAAGAGTTCTGAGAGAATAGAGCGCCTGAAGATAAAACTAATAATAAAATTAATATCGTTTTTTTCATAATATCTGAATTTTAAGTATTAACGTTTTAATTCAACCACATGTAACTGATGGCCATAATAAGTCATACCTCCGCTGGGATAGTACGTCCAAAGTTCATAAGTATGAGATCCGGCAGCCGGCTCATCCATCCATTGAATATGTACGGTCTTATCTTCATCATAATTACAGATTTCGCTGATTTCACAGAGCCTTACTCCATCCCGGTATATATAAAAACAAACATATGAGTCAGTGGAAGTTTTATAAAAATCAACCTCTCCGTGTACCCAGACAATACTGTTTGTTGTGCCCGTACCATGAGTGGTAATTGGAATCGACCTTAACAAATAAGATCCTGTAAAATATGGAAGGGTTGATTGTCCATATTCAATTTCCTGGTTATAAAAATCACCGGTCAGTTTCAAGGAATATAAGGATGTTGCAGCTGAACCATCATAGGTATAAGAATTTGCAGCAAGTTCAGCCCTCACTGAACCAGAGCTATTTGCTCCTACCACACCTGCACTTATTACATAATCCAGGAAATTATAACCAGCAACGCCTGCGGTGTATTGATTTCCCCAATAGCTATACCCTTTAATTGCCGCATCAACACTATAGGCATCCCATCCGGTTCCACCATTTGTGGGTCCTGATGTCCCACTTCTGTATCCGTAAATTGTTGCCATACCAGTGCCATAGCTTGTCGATGGCCTATAAATATACATTTTATAATTATCATCAGGAGTAATGCCAATCCCAACATTCCTGTTTGCATTTTCATTAATTTCTGTGCAGGTCGCAGCAGCGCCATCAGACTTAATGACCATATTGGCTGTTGTGCAGCCTACAGGTCCTGCAGGACCTGTAGCTCCAACCGGTCCCTGAGTACCGGCAGCACCTGTAGCTCCAACCGGACCCTGGGCACCAGCAGCGCCAGTGGCTCCAACGGGGCCCTGAATACCTTGCAAACCTTGAGCCCCTGTAGCACCAACGGGTCCCTGAGCACCGGCAGCACCTGTGGCTCCTACCGGTCCCTGAGCACCGGCAGCCCCGGTAGCTCCGACTGGTCCTTGTATCCCCTGCGGACCAATGGCCTGAACCCAAATTGTACCGTTAAAATACCAAAAACCAACAGCTCCTCCGGTCATTGCCGCATTTGTATTATATACCAACAAGGAAGTAGCAGGGCTTGCAATGGTAGTAACATCATTTATGGATGTTAAAGATACACGAGGTATTAAAAGCCCCTTTGACGTACTACTTACATCCAGCATAGCCGAAGGATCGGCCTGGGTGCCGGCGGAATTGATGGACACGCCCTGCTGTGAATAACCATTTATGGCGAATAAAATGCAATATCCAACTAAGAGCGGCATTAAAAGTTTTTGCTTAAAAACTTTTACAATTCTAAACTTTGTAATCATAATATCTTATTATATTAAATTAAAGTTTTTGTTCTTTTTCTTGTTAAAAGAAAACCGGGATAAAAATTATTTCTTTTTTAAATCTTCATTATTCGGACGTTCGATTTTGACCTTTAAAACAACGACATACTGAAACTCAGCATCTGAATTGGTTTTGGATTTCACAACAAAAGAGTTTTTTTCTTTAACAGCAACGAACAATTCTTTGTAATCTCCCAACGGAGTTAAAACGACGGTATAATCATTTACTGCAAGGTCATTTGCTAATTTTATTACGGCTTCTCCGCCCACTAACTGGGCACTTCCCGCGTCAACCAACTTTACACGTTCTATTGTTTGGGTAGTTTGTGCCATACAGGTAACAAAAAAACCCATAAATACCATAATAGCTAAAATCTTTTTCATATGTTTTATTTTAATAAATTATCAAATAAAAAAATCATAAATTATTTATCAATTTAACCTGATATCAATTCTTCCCTTTAGAGGACTAATATATTTAGGAACAAAACTGAACTAGTTTTTTAATACATATATAACTAAAACACCTTCGGCAGCCTCTGTAGAAATTCCTCCAACAGTAATACTACCTGCACCACTAAACCTAATTGCCCTGACATCAAATGTATAGGAACCAGCTGTAGGAATAGTGTATCTTGCAACAGATGCAAAATTTTGCCATGGCATCAAGGCGACATCATTATCTAATGAGAATCTGACATATCCACCTATATCAAGCATTACACCATTGACGAAGGGGGCAACTGATACAACTGCATAATCCGTGGTTGTCATTAAAGCATTACCGGATAACTGAATGATTACTCTATCACCCACAGCAAGATTGTTAATGGTGATGGTTTCGCCGGTTACTATTTGCCAGGAAGAGGTTAAAGTAATACCAGCAGTACTTTCCACACTATAAATATCAGAAGCTGTAATAGCGCCGCCCCATACGGGTGGCAAACCAGCCCCTGCCGATTTGAGCACCTGTCCGGCATTTCCTGATAGACCTGCAGGCATTAATGCTCCAGAAAGTTGAACATTTCCTGCAACATCCAGTTTTTGGGCAGGTATATTAGTGCCGATACCGACATTACCGCCCATAATGGCTGTTCTGTCATTACCATAGATAAGTAAATTATCATCAATATCTTCTTCGAGGTAAACATAAGCTCCATCTCCAAAATTAAATCTGGCTCCTGATCCAAAACTTCCGGTTCCAATCAATCTCAGAATATTATTATCTACACCAGTACCGTCAATAGTTAATTTGTGGCTATAGCCTGTATTATTAATACCAAGCCTGGTGCCGTTATCAGAAATCTGGCTGCAGGTAGCTGATACCCCATCAGACTTAATAATCGTATTGGCTGTTGCGCAACCAACCGGTCCTGCAGGCCCTGTTGCTCCTGTTGCACCGGCAGCTCCAGTAGCACCGGCAGCACCTGTGGCTCCTACTGGCCCTTGAATACCTTGAATACCCTGAGGGCCAACTGCTCCCGTTGCACCAACGGGTCCCTGAGCACCGGCAGCGCCAGTGGCTCCTGTAGCGCCCGTTGCTCCAGCAGTTCCCGGGACACCTTGTATACCTTGTGCGCCAGCAGCGCCAGTTGCCCCTACCGGTCCCTGAGGCCCAACGGGGCCTGTTGCACCAACAGCACCAACAGCACCGGCTGCACCTGTGGCACCTGTGGCACCTGTGGCACCCGTTGCTCCAACAGTTCCCGGAATACCTTGTATGCCTTGTGCACCAGCAACGCCAGTTGCCCCTACCGGACCCTGAGGCCCAACGGGGCCTGTTGCACCAACAGCACCGGCTGCACCTGTGGCACCTGTGGCGCCCGTTGCTCCAACAGTTCCCGGAATACCTTGTATGCCTTGTGCGCCAGCAGCGCCAGTTGCCCCTACCGGACCCTGAATACCTTGCAAACCTTGAGCGCCTGTGGCGCCAACAGGTCCTTGTATTCCTTGTAATCCTTGAGCGCCTGTGGCTCCTACCGGCCCCTGAGCACCAGCAGCGCCTGTAGCACCTGTAGCGCCTGTGACTCCAGCAGTTCCCGGAATACCTTGTATTCCCTGAGCGCCAGCAGCACCTGTAGCACCTGTTGGCCCTATTGGTCCTTGCGGGCCTATTGCCTGAACCCAAATTGTACCGTTAAAATACCAAAAACCAACAGCTCCTCCGGTCATTGCTGCATTGGTATTATATACCAACAATGAAGTAGCAGGACTTGTAATGGTGGTAACATCATTAATTGAGGTTAAAGCCACACGAGGTATTAAAAGCCCCTTTGAAGTACTGCTTATATCCAGCATAGCTGAAGGATCAGCCTGGGTGCCGGCCGTATTAATCGATACTCCTTGCTGAGAATAGCCATAAAAGCTCAAAGAAATGCAGAAAAGAACCAAAATAGGTCTTAGCAATTTTTGATAGATGCGAATGGTGCGTTTACATTTGTTCATAGAATCAATTTATTAATTATAAATTAAATGAAAAGGGTTGTGTATAATAAACAATTTTTAAATAAAAGCGCGCAAATATAATCATCTTTTGCAAAATATTAATAATAATCAATTTTTTGTTGAATGATTTAACATATCATGCAAATCGTAATTTCAGGCATATAAATGCAATAGAACGATTTAGAAAAAAGTATTTTATTTCCTAAATTATGAACATAAAAAAAAGTAATAAATCAGGGAAAATTAAGATAAAATTTTTATGGCTGAGTATTCCGCTCTACCTTTGCCAAATGAAAAAGACATCATGCGAGAGATCATCATAGAAAATGCACACGAAAACAATTTAAAAAATGTTTCGCTCCGCATACCTCATTATCAGCTTATTGCAGTGACAGGTGTTTCAGGAAGCGGCAAAACCAGCCTGATCTATGATGTCCTATGCGCTGAAGGCAAAAGGTTGTTCTTCGAGAATTTTATTGGCGGAAGGATGGCCTCTGCAAAACTATCACGACCCAAAGCTTCATTGGTCGACGGTATGTTTCCGGTAATGGTCATCGATCAGGGTAGTATAGTCCGCAGCCCGCGTTCAACGGTTGGTACGCTTACTGAATTATATGATTTTTTACGTCTGTTGTTTGCAAGACTTGGTAAATCAGGCTTACCGGATTTACATCCTTACCGAAGTTTATTTTCGTTCAATCTTCCTGATGGTTATTGTCCTGTTTGCAAGGGTTTGGGAGTGCAGGATCACATAGACCCGGCACTGCTGATAGCTGATCCTTCAAAAACCATTCGCGAAGGAGCATTTGTCTTGACTACGCCCAATAATTATATTGTCTATTCGCAAGTAACCATGGATGTGCTCGATCAGGTTTGCCGGTCCGAAGGTTTTAATGTTGACAATTCTTGGCAGGATCTGACCGATGAACAAAAAAATGTGGTACTTTATGGTTCAGAAAAAATCAAAGTACTGTTTGGCAAGCACCCTCTTGAATCGCGGCTTCGCTGGACAGGCATCACTGCCAAGCCACGCGAGGAAGATTATTATAAAGGGATACTTCCTGTGATGGAAGAAATTCTGCGCCGCGAACGTAATCCGAACATCATGCGTTTCGCCCGTTCCCATGTATGTAGCCAATGTAACGGAAAAAGGCTGAATGACCAAGCACTTTCCGTGAAACTCTGGGGACAAAATATTGCATTTTATTCAGAAATGAATATCAAACAATTGCATCAGTTTTTCAGCGAACTTAACATGAAAGACGCTGAATCTTTTATGGTGCGGCCTATACGTGAAGAAATACTAAAACGCACTGCCCTGTTGATGAAACTTGGTGCCGGACATCTTTCCCTGGATCGTGAATCCCTTACCTTGAGCAGTGGTGAAGCACAGCGCATTCGTCTTGCGAATCAGGCGTCTACCGGATTGCGGAATGTGTTATATATCCTTGATGAACCCAGTGCAGGGCTGCATCCATCGGAGCACAGAAACCTGCTCGACGTGATGCGTTCACTTGTGAGTGCAGGCAATACGGTAATACTTGTTGACCACGACGAGCAAAGTATACGCGAAGCAGATTGGATCATTGATATTGGCCCGGGGGCAGGTGAAAACGGAGGTAAAGTTCTTTTCAACGGCCCTGCTGAAACATTTTTCAAAATGCCTCAACCGGAAAGTATTACAAAAAAATACCTTGTTGAGAAAAAAGAGTTTTCAGCGAAACCTGCAAGAAATAAAGACAACGAATTTTTTTTAGCAGAACATGCTGATAAAAATAACCTCCGGAATATTTCACCAAACTTTTTAATCAATTCGTTGAATGTGATTACCGGTGTTTCAGGAAGCGGTAAAACCAGCCTTGTGAACTTCCTTATCGAAAACACGATCAAACAAAAAACAGGCAATACAGAAATCTTTCGCAAGATCATTTACATTGATTCATCGCCTATCGGGCGCACCCCTATGAGCAATCCGGCGACTTACACGGGATTGTCTGATCATGTCCGGGACTTACTGGCTTCATTGCCGGAGTCTCGGCAAAAAGGATATAAGAAAGGCCAGTTTTCTTTTGTCGTCAAAGGTGGACGTTGCGAAAGCTGCGGAGGAGCAGGTGTTCAACAAATCGGTATGCATTTTCTCGGAAATGTTGAAGTGGTTTGCGATGTATGCGAAGGCAAACGTTTTACGGATGAAACACTGGAGATAAAATACAAGGGGCTCAACATCTTCAATATACTGAACCTGACCGTTGATGAAGCTCACCGCTTTTTTGAAGGACAAAAAAAAATAACAGCGATAACCTCTATCCTGTCTGAGCTTGGACTTGGCTATCTTAAATTGGGCCAACCATCCACAACCTTGTCGGGAGGAGAAGCACAACGAGTCAAACTTGCCACTGAACTTTCGCGATCAGCAAACAACCAGACGCTTTATATCCTTGACGAACCGACAACAGGCCTGCACATGGCCGACATCGAAACACTTTTAAAAGCCTTGAAAAAGCTGGTTGCAAAAGGCCATACCCTGCTTTGCATTGAACATGATCCTGCTTTTATCCTTCAATCAGACTGGATGGTTGACCTGGGCCCGGGCAGCGCCGATAACGGCGGGAACATTGTTGCAGAAGGCTTGGTAAACGAAATGATAAACCATAAGGAATCCATTACTTCGGCAGAGTTAAGAAAATTTTTACTTCGGGATGCCACTGTAAAAAGAACGGAAAATCTTCCTTGCACCAAAGAAACTATTGAAGCGCCCATCACATTGAATGGGGTTGAAACCAACAACCTGAAAAATATTGACGTATCATTTCCTGTGGATTCAATTACGGCGGTGACCGGAGTTTCCGGCAGCGGAAAATCCTCCCTGGTTTATGGAACCCTTTATGCTGAAAGCCAGCGAAGGTTTCTGGAAGGAATGTCATCACACATCAGGCAGTACCAAATTAAAACCGGCACACCTGTTTTACAGGGAAGCCTTGGATTGGTCCCTGCAATCTCATTACAAAAAAAGAATCCCGTTAAAAACCCCCGTTCCATTGTTGCGACCTTTACCGGGCTTTATGATCTGTACCGTTTAATGTTCAGCAGGCTGGCAAAATCCGGTAGCCAAAATTCAATGCATTTATCAACTGCTTTTTCCTTTAACAGTGAAGAAGGTGCATGCCCCGTTTGCAAAGGTTTGGGCAGCCTTACTGTTAGTGATGAAGACAAACTGGTTACGCACCCTGAGAAACCTTTGATCGCAGGGGCCATGGATGGCAGCAAAACAGGGCGGTTCTATGGGGATCCTTATGGGCAATATATCGCAGCATTGCTGACTGTCGGAGAAAAATACAAGATAGATTTTTCGATTCCATACCAAAACCTGGATCACCATGCAAAGGAAATTGCCATGCATGGATGCGGGGATGAAAGTTTCGATGTGTCCTGGAAATACAAACGTGGTGCGCACGAAGGTGTTCACCGGCTTAAAACAAACTGGCCCGGATTTTTAAAACTTGTAGAAACGGAATATATTCGTAAACACGCTGATGCACGTGGTGATGCAATACTTAATTTAATGAAGAGCATGGAATGTGGCAATTGTCATGGCTTCCGGCTTAAGCCGGAAATGCTTCAATACACCATCAAAGAATTGCACATCGGACAGCTTACAGCATTCACCGCAGAAGATGCCGTGAAATGGTTTTCTGAGAATTTTATGCAGACATGGGGCTCTGATCTGGAGGAGCAAGCCGCAAGGGCATTTCAGGCAATCATACTGGAGCGGCTTGATGCTTTATTGAAAGCCGGTTTAGGGTATATTTCTACAGACAGGATCGTGGGAACGCTTTCCGGTGGCGAATTTCAACGGTTGCAGCTTGCAGGATTGGTAAAGGCCCCGCTTTCAGGTGTTGCCTATATCCTGGATGAGCCATCATTCGGGTTGCACCCCAAAGACACCAAGCGTATCAGTGATCTGATCGTCAATCTGTTCCAACATGGTAACAGTGTTATAATGGTAGATCATTCACCACTCCTGCTTGAAAAATCTCATCAAACCATCGAGCTGGGGCCCGGGGCAGGCAGCGATGGCGGACAAATAACCTATTCAGGAAGCACGGAGGGATATGCCCGAACAAGCATAAAAAAGCCACAACTGGCCAAGACAAAGATGAATCCGGGAAAAGGTCTGAACATAAAAAAAGCACATGCAAATAACTTAAAAAATATTGATTTGGAAATACCTTCCCGTATCATGACTGTGATTACAGGTGTGAGTGGAAGCGGGAAAACAAGCCTTCTGGACAAGGTTATTTTTGAAAGTTTTTCTTCAGGGAAGGCTGTATTATGTGAGCAGATTTCCGGTTTTGAAAACTTTAGTGGCCTTATTTATATCGAACAACCTACCCTTGGAAAAGGAACTAATATTACCACTGGTGATAAAATTGGAATTTCAGAAACTATTGCCAGAATTTTTGCAGGATCAGATGAGAGCAAAAAACGGAAATATAAGCCTTCTCATTTTATCAGCGGATCGCGAGAAGGTAGATGTATGACATGCGAAGGGACAGGTTGTACTATGGTGAGTATGGATTTTTTTAATGATGTTACCTCACCTTGCGAGCGATGCGGAGGTAGTGGCTTCAACGATAAAGTGCTCGAAATAATAATCGACGGTAAAACGATCTTTGATGCGCTACAAATCCCATTTAATGAATTATCAGCTTTTTTCGACAATCACCTTCAGGGAAAATATGATCCGCTGATAAAATCGACTCTTGGACTTATTGAAAAAACGGGCCTCGGACACCTGACAAGCGGCCGTTCATTAAAAACATTATCAACCGGTGAATTACAACGGTTAAAACTGGTTTCCGGGCTTGCAACCAAAAAAGGAAATGATACGCTCATCCTGCTTGATGAACCAACTGGCGGGTTGCATCCGAAAGATATTGATCAATTGATCATACTGTTTAACAAACTGATTGAACAAGGAAATACTATGGTTTGTGTTACCCACGAGCCGCTTTTAATAGCTGCCGCATCGAAAACCATAGAACTTGGACCTGGAGGCGGAACACAGGGCGGACGTATCATTGAACAGCATTATTCTTTTTAACTGCGAAGGAAATATACAGTCATCTGAACATTTTTTGATAATGAAATTAAAAAGCCCTTGCAAATTGCAAAGGCTTTATTTAAAATTTTCAGATTATCAATGAATCAACTTTAATATTAGGTTTTTTGATTGACCCAATCCCGTAAATTCAAGTTTAAATGTATACATACCGCTTGCAAGGTCCTTTTGTGAGAATACCACTGAATGTTTTCCGCTTTCCTGGTTTTCGTTCACAAGTTCTGTAACCAGCTCACCGATGGCATTATATACGTTTAGCGTAACCGTGCCTCTTTCAGGAATATTGTATGTCAATGTTGCTTCCCCGCTGAATGGGTTAGGGTAACCAGAAAATTCAAATCCAGCATCCTCGTTGTTTCCCTGCACGAAGATTCTCGGTTTTATCAGGTAGGTGTCATCATTTTCTTCACCGAACTGGTTGCCGATTACTCCGGTACCCGACAAAGCAAAATCAACTTCCCCCGGCTCCAATCCCTTCAGTGGTCGAAAACCAAGAACGAGTATCTCATTGTTGGGTGCCACATCAAAATGATTGGTAGTAGCATACACTACTCTGATGGTTCCATGTTCGTCGGTAACCAGCAAATCATTATTTTGAGTTATTATCTCTTCCAGAGAAGGATTGATCTTCACAGGGCTTTTATCTTTTGTCCCGGGCATGTATGCTGAAACCAGTTTATATTCTGAATTCGGATAGGATATTTCGAGACCGAGCGCTGAAAAATCCTTGACTTTAGTGTTGACTTTTAAAGGAACTTCAAAGTATGAGGGCTTCGAAATTATTATTGTTTCGTCTGAGGTAAATATAAATTCTTCGGGTAAGGACTTTGCCCCGCTCCATGTATTGAGTGAATCCCGGTATTTGCTGCTTGAGGCATTATAGTCCCCATAGCTTATGGTTTCAAGGTTTATGCTCACGTCAGCACCTGCAACAGCCAGCGGTTTATCCATTGCAACCCAGTTTCCTCTGGGGAAGTTTCTTATTGGGTCGTACGGAGCCCCTATTTTTGCTTTTATTCTGGCAATATCAACCGCATTTATGGATAAATTATTATCCACATTGGCGGCCTTCTTGTATTTTGATGAGAAGCATCGTGTAGGATCCTGCAACGTGTCGCTGCCTACTAAATATTTAATTAAGGCAACATCGATGGCATTTACATCGTTTGCCCAAATCATGGTGTCTGCTATATACTTATCGTAGGACAAAATGTAATTTCCATCCATGACGTTGGTGAATTGATAATAGCCGTTGGCATCACTGGTGTCTCTTGCCAATTCGTCGTTTGCAGGATAACTTTTCAGTATTACGATCTCATGATTGATGGAGTAAAGCACCGGATTATAGGTTGGAGTGTTAGGTACAGGATTCCCGGCATTGGCTTTTCCGGCATAAAGTGTTTTTCCGCTGATGGTGTGCCCGATCCCTCCAAAAGCGACGGTAACGGTATCAGTGGCGATGCAGCCATTGTTGTTCACAGTCAGGGTATAGGTGGTGGTAGCCATTGGTGAGGCCAATGGCTGAGAAATTGCAGGATCGTTTAATCCTGTCGCGGGTGACCAGCTATATGTTCCAGGACCGCTCGAAATGTTTCCAAGCTGGACCGGTATGCCGGTATAGGTTCCCTTGGCGCCGGCTTCCGCTGACGGGGCCTGGCTTACGTTGACCGTATGGCTTATCATCGGGGAAGGAACGCCACAACCGTTGGCATATACCTGGATGTCT
>Ga0116171_10000539_pt1 | contig 40284 bp, 38 predicted proteins | sample AD_JPNHW2_MetaG_FD_89798 | JGI IMG/M metagenome (GOLD analysis project Ga0116171, IMG submission 89798) | Active sludge microbial communities of municipal wastewater-treating anaerobic digesters from Japan - AD_JPNHW2_MetaG | ecosystem: Engineered > Bioreactor > Anaerobic > Digestate | place... | reverse complement strand
CAACCCCATGATATTCCCGACATCCGCGCAGATGTGAATAAGATCAATTGGGTCATTTCCAACCTCGTAGGGAATGCAATTCGATATGTCAAATCCGGAGACTCCATTACTTTGAGCGCAGAAAGAACCGGCTCATTCGTTACTTTCTCCGTTCATGATAGCGGACCTGGAATTCCCGAGGAATACCAGAACAAGATCTTCGACAAATTCGTTCGTATCAAACAGACTCAGGAAGGCGGTGGTACAGGCTTGGGTCTGGCAATTTGCAAAGAGATTGTCAGAGCTCATTCAGGCACGATTTGGGTGGAATCTGAAATCGGCAAGGGCAGTAATTTCCTTTTTACAATACCCATCATGGATAAATTTAACAAGATTTAGTGAGGCAAATTATGTCGAATAAAACGAAAATTCTCATTGTGGATGATGAAAAGAACATCCTGACCCTTCTCAAGAAGACACTCGATCATATGGATTATGATGTCAGTACAGCAGAAGATGGCAACAAAGCCCTAACTCACTTGCAAAAGGAAGATTACGATATTCTCTTTTTAGATTTGAATCTTCCGGATATCACTGGAATGGAAATACTGCAACGGCTTTCCAGGCAGCAACAAAAGCCTGATATCGTCATCATTACAGCTTTCGGCAATATCGACAATGCAGTCGAAGCCATGAAACTCGGTGCTGTTGATTTTATACAGAAACCATTCACACCGGATCAAATACGCTCAACCGTTCTGAAATTGATCGAAAGACGTAATTTTGCATTAAATGACACATCGAATTACGACCAGTCAATCGAAATGGCGAAGAAACTCATGAAGGATGGTCTTTACAAGCAAGCAGGTGATTATGCCCAGAAAGCCATCGACTTTATGCCTTCAAATCCCGAAGGATATAACTACCTTGGAGCCATCCTCGAAATCCGTGGTGATCTGAAGAATGCCATAGAAGCATACCAGACAGCATGTCACATCGATCCCAAATATGAACCTGCACGGAAAAACCTCGAGAGCATCACAAAATTACATCGAAATCGAGACATTGAACTTGATATGAGTAAATTGAAATAAAGGCACAATTATGAAGGAAAAGCTCTATATCATCATCGTTGGCTGCGGAAGATTAGGCTCCGCCATGGGCAACCATCTCAGCCTCAAGGGACACAGCATCGTCATGATCGATCTGAAAAGCGATGCTTTCCATAAATTGAATACGGAATTCAGCGGATTCAAGATGGAGGGCGATGCAACAGAATTCTCAGTCTTACAGCAGGCAAAAATCGAGAAAGCAGATATCCTGATGTCATTAACCGACGATGATAACATCAATATCATGGTGGCACAGATCGCTCAGAAATTCTTTGGAATCAAGAAAGTCATTGCCCGTATCGTTGATCCATTGAAGCAAACCATTTATGCTGACTTGGGACTGGATACGATCAGCCCCACACTCATCACCCAGGATTTTCTGCAAACCTGGATCACGAAAGGATAGGTGAGATCATGGAAATCATAATCATTGGAGACGATAGACTCAGTTATTACCTGGGGAAGACTTTCCTCGCCAAAGGGCACAGATTGAATATCATCAATCGAAATGCCGAGCATTGCTCTTACTTGGCAAAGAATCTGAAAGCTACGATCATCAACGGAGACGGCAGCGATCCCGATATCTTATACCAGGCGGGTGCGCATACTGCTGATGTTATCGTTGCAGCAACACCTTATGATCAGGATAATCTCGTGATCTGCCAGTTAAGCAAATCCTATTTTGAAATTCCGCAATCCCTGGCTATGGTCAATGACCCCGATAATATTGTTGTATTTGAGAAATTCGGTTTTAAGACCATTTCTCCAACTTTCATTGTCGGAGAGATCATCGATCAACTGGCTTCTTTCGACTCGATTACCCATCTTCTCCCTATTGGAGAGGGCAAGGTCAATATTACAGAGATCAAACTTACATCTGGTTGTCCTATCCTTGGGAAGCAGCTCAAGGATATCAATCTTCCGGAGCAAGCTCTTATTTCATGCATCTTCCGAAAGGATGATGCCCTGATCCCGAGAGGTTTAACGACACTGGAATTGAATGATAGAATCCTCGTGATCACGAAACCTGAAATTCAAAGCGATGTATTGCGTATATTTAGTGCAGATTAATCATGAAAAGAATCAATCAATATTTTGTTGAAAGATATGCATCCATAACAGCACACCTCAGTGTCATCCTGTTCTGCGGTGCATTTCTCTTACTCACACCCTTGCTGGTTATTCCATTCTATCCAAGAGAATGGATATATGCTATGCGATTCGTAGCTCCTGCTATTATACTTGGTATCATGGCTCTGTTTTTCTATCTGCTAAAAGGGAAACGAACCGTCGCTCCGCTGGATTTCGATGAAAGCGGTATTGTCGTGACCTTCGGCTGGATCATCGTCAGCATATTCTCGGCAATTCCCTTGATGACCATCAGCAAAATGAACTTTACACAGGCTGTTTTCGAATCCGTCAGCGGATTCACCACTACGGGATTGAGTGTGGTCAACTTCACCAATACACCGCAGATCATTTATATGTGGCGTGCCATCATGCAGTTTGCGGGTGGTGCAGGACTTGCCATCATCATGATCGCTGCACTTACGGGTGTCAGCGGTACAGGACTTTATTCCGCTGAAGGCAAAGGCTTGCAGATGAAGCCTCATGTCCGTGAATCAGCGAAAATCGTTCTCGCTCTATATTCCGGATATGCAATTCTCGGAATCATTGCCTATGTCATTGTCGGCATGAATGTATTCGATGCCATTATTCATTGCTTTGCTGCTATCTCAACTGGTGGATTTTCCAATTATGTAGATAACATAGGGCATTGGAATAATGTATATATTGAAGCGGTGTCGATTGTCCTGATGATCCTGGGAAACATCAATTTTGTAACTGCCTATCTTCTGGTACACGGAAAATGGAAAGCCGTATTGCATAATGGTGAGATCAAGGTCATGCTGGTCCTCATTCCGCTATGCTCTTTCCTTGTTTTCATGACCACGACTTCCATGATCTACCCGACTCTATCCAAGCAGATTCGTGTTGCGATCTTTGAAGTGGTGACAGCATTAACAACAACCGGTTTTTCAACCGTAAGCTATGTTCATTGGGCTGAGCCGGGGGTATTTATCCTGATACTCCTGATGCTGGTTGGTGGTGGAACCTGTTCAACGGCAGGCGGTATCAAGCAGATCCGTGTGTATCTCCTTTATAAATCTGTCCTGTGGCAGATCAAGAGAGCCCTGTATCCTGCGGGTGCTGTTCGGGAAAACCATATATGGGATGCTGAGCAAAAGGAGTATATCACAGATGAAAGAATGAAGCTGACAGGTAATTTTGTCGCCCTATATATGCTTTTGTTCTTTATAGGTTCTTTTATACTCATGGCTTATGGTTATTCCATCCGGGATTCCCTGTTCGAGTTTGCCTCTGCTATCGGTACGGTTGGAATCAGTTTGGGAGTCACTTCGACAACCACTCCGAAAGTACCCATGTGGGCTATGACTGCTGGGATGTTCATGGGCAGGTTGGAATTCTTTGTGATATTCTCCGGTATACTGAAATTCATTAAGGATCTTTACAGACTATTTGTATAATCGGTAAACATCAGTAAAATCCAAATAGAAAAGCGCGGCAGCAATCCGGATTTCTCTTTGAGGAGATAGCATGCATTCAAATACAGTCAATTACTTTCCAATTGACAAATATACTGCTGCAAATTTACTCACCGAACGTAATTTATGAGCGTAATATTGAGGTAAACATGAGATGTAAGCATTGCAATGAGAAAGTGAAGGATCATGATTTCTGGTGTGTTTTCTGTGGACACCCGACTGGTATTGTGAAAACATATTTATCTGCAAAGAACGCAATTCGGGAAGAATGGGATGCCTTTACATCCGCAAAGAATAAAAGCTACCTATTCGCCATCCTCGTTGCCCTGATTCTTCTGATTCTCGGTGGAGGAGCTTACTGGTTCAGTATCAACAACAGCCTGCTCCAGGTCAGCCCTTTCGTGAAGTACCTGCTGAATAATCTCGTTTTCCTTGTTGTTTTGCCTCTATTACTGACACCCTTCAATATTGCCGTGCAAAAGCCAAATGCAAACTGGTCGTTCGGTGACTATTTCCGTTCCCTGAAGGCGTACCCACGCTATTTCGTCTTTATTTTCCTTAATATCGTTTACTTCTTCATCCTGAAATACATCTGCCAGGGAGACCCCATTTTGCACCTTGTACGGCTTGTCATGGTCATGTACTGGATTGCCATTATACTACCCGCTCCACTCATTATGGAGGACCTGAAGCTGAATCCCTATAAAGCGATCGTAAAGGCTTATCATGTTGGTCGTGAGACACGCTGGCAGCTCTTCTTCCTGTGGTTTATGCTGATGGTGATCAATCTTGTTGCCATCATTCCGCTCGGACTGGGTTTATTGGTTACCCTGCCCCTGACCTATCGTGTCATCTATAGATACTATATGAAACTCGTTGAGTTTGAACTGATTCCGGAAGCTGCCACACCCAAGGAACTGAAGGTCAAGCAGGCATAAAAGACAAACCAGCAGTAAATACTCTTATCTTATAGTTTCGACAGTATGCTGCTTCTTTAGTAAATGTGATATCTCCATCCACTATGGGGTTATCTACAACACTCCATTTATATTACCTCTATTACCTTGCTATTATCTACAATACGGGTCTATTACGGTATCATTACGGTACTAATACGGTTTTTTACCGTATTAGTACCGTAATGATACCGTATTTATACAGCATTGCTCTCTGGTCGAGTGATAATGATTTTCAACTATATGGGGTATGATTTTTTTGATTATCGGATATGAAGTGCTGCCGAATAGGCTGTGGAAAAGGCTGCCTGGAGATTATAACCTCCGGTATCTGCATCGAGATCGAGTATCTCACCTGCAAAATACAAGTTTGGGGTAAGCTTGGACTCCATGGTCTTGGGATTGATTTCCTTCAAATCAACTCCCCCACGCGTGATGATCGCTTCATTCCAATCCCGATGTCCTGTAATGGGAATGCGGAAATCCTTGAGCCAGAGCCGAAGCTGTTTCCGTTCTTCGGAAGTGATTTGATTACATGGTTTGCTCGAATCGATCCGGGTCATTTCACAGCAAACAGGTATGAGTTTGGCAGGAAGCAAGGTATGAAGTATAGTATCAAGTTTGCTATTGGGAGCCGAACTGATCTCCCGTAAAAGGCGGGCATCCAACTGGTCATGCTCGAGCGCTGGTTTTAAATCGATGGAGAAGAAAACAGAAGGAACTAGCTCTCCCTTAATCCCATTTAATCTCCCCTCTCTTCCCAAGAGAGGGGTTCGGGGGTGAGTTACAAATGGGAGGGAGACCAGACTCTCTACAGCGCTACCACTCATAGAGAGAATGATTGGACCGCAAACAGTCGCATCCCGGAATTCCATTTCTCCAAAATCGGACATGCTCTTTTTATTATCGATATAAAGAGTAGCCCTCACATTCTTTAATTTCAAGCCTTCCACGGATGAAATCCACTTCTGATCGGTTTCAAGAGGGACAAGGGCAGGGAGAGGCTTGATCACCGTATGTCCGAATCTTTCTGCAATGGCATATCCATCTCCTGAGGACCCTGTTAGAGGATATGACTTACCGCCGCTGGCAATGATCAGGTTTCGGGTAATAGAGATCTCTTGATTATCTTTATCGCAATGAACTTCAAAAAGACCATCGTGGTTCTTTCGAACATCCTTGACGCGGCAATTTGTGTGAATCTCAACACCAACATTGATCGCCCATCTGACCAAGGCATCCGTCACTTCGACAGCACTGCCGGAGGCTGGAAAAACACGATTCCCTCTTTCTGCAGCCGTTTCCACACCCAAATTCTGAAAGAAATCAATCAATTCCTGTGTAAAAAACTGACTGAAGGATTGCCTGAGGAATTTCCCATTCTTCTCGAAATGTTTGATGAACTCAGGAATTGGAGTAATATTCGTGAGGTTGCAGCGTCCTTTCCCTGTGATGCGAAGCTTTCTGCCGGGGTGATTCATTCTTTCCAGGAGCAGGACTTTAAATCCTTGCATAGAAGCATTTCCTGCGGCAAAGAGACCTGCCGGACCACCGCCGATGACTACGAGGTCGTAGATCATAGAAAACTCCGTTTTCTATGACTATTTAAGATTGAAGATTGAAAATTGAAGATTGTTGTTCTTAACTCTCCTGTAACCAGTAACCGGTAACCTGTAACCTTCTGCCTCATACATCCTTCTTCAATTGGGTCTTTAGAAATTTGCGCACAGCCTTCCTGCCTTTACGCTTGAACCAGCGCTTGGCTTCGGTGTGTGCCTCATCAGGATGAGCAGGACGCTTTCTCTGGTACAGTGGTTGGGAGCTTTTCTTCATTTATTTTCTTCCACCCAGGTCCTGCCTTCCTGGTTGGTATACCAGGTACGTTTTTCGCCAGGATAACTGAAATGAGCAATATAAGAGCGAGAAGTGATTTCTATGACAGGTTTAGTGGGTTTCTTAATTTTTGGAGGAAATGTAAATTTTAGATCATGCCATGGATTTGGGTCGTATTTGCCATTTGCCAGATAGTATTCTTTTTCCTTGTAATAGACTTTTCGTAAATAATCTTTAACTTCGTCGTCATAACCCATAGTAATACGTACGGAAACACCTTCAGCCCGTAGATTTTGCCTGGAAAACTCAATATTTCCCCACATTTCAGGATAGTGCATGGCTACCAGTCCCTGGGGAGACCACACCCAATTGTCTTCAGGGAGCGGATTCCCCTTATCATCCTTACTCTTTACATACTGCCCGTCGATTACATCATGCTTCCATTCCACTCGAGAGAAGTTCATGCACCAGATATCACCATCCCTGGGAGGGTAATGATCTTCCAGCTGACCAATTGCCTTCCAGGGAATGGCTATTTCAACTGTCCATCCCTTGTCCCTATCGCTTGGATCGTTCAAGGTGCCATTCAGGTGTACGGCGGTCTTTAATCCCTGGATATCCCAGGAATCGAGGGCTACCTTATCTCCATCCCGGTATGATTTGAGCAGGAACAAGTCCCAGACGGTATTGAGGGCATTGATTTCGAGTTCATAATAATTATGGGTATCTCCATCCGGATCGATGAAGACTTCAAAGTCATTGTCATGGAAAATAACCGCATCTCTCTGTGTAAGAGTTGCCCAGAGATCAGGCTCTTCCATTTCAGCTGCTATGTAGAGATAATCATTATCCCAGAGCATCTTGGCTCGTGTTTCAAATCGGGGTTTAGGCATATCCTTAGAAACGATATCAACAAAAGGAGTAGTCCATGGGACTACATTCCAATCGATATCATCCAATCTCCCGTCAATCACTACAGGATCGAGTGGGCGATAACAAATATAACGTTGGTGCTTGAAAGGAATTTGGGGCACAGGAAATAGTGGAGCCTTCTCTGCTGCGCATATCGGCAGGATGGTCAGTAAAAGAAGAAGTACGTGCAAATAACGCATAATTTACTCCATTATAGGAAATTCGTGGCATAAGATTCCAATCTTATGGTGTTCTTTTTTGTGGCAGAAGATTCCAATCTTATGTTACCTTTCAGTAAGATCAGAATCTTACTCCACTGCATCCAGCAAATCCCGGATCGTGGTTTCTGCAAGGCAGACAGACGTATCTGCTGCTCCATAATATATCTTCACACTGCTGTTGGGCAACGCATATCCTTCTTCATCATATTCTTCAACGATCATTCCGGAAGGAAAGACCACATTGGGTACCTGCCCGACCAGTTCATACATTTCACGAGGTTCGAGGATATTGTATTTTCCGCGTACAAGCACTTTCTGGGGTTGTTCAAGGTCTAATAGAACAACTCCAGCCTGGTAAATATTGGTGCTGCCGAAGTGAGTGGCAACTCCATGATAGATGTGCAGCCAGCCTTCTTTTGTCCTGATTGGCGGGGGACCTGAACCAATGAGTTCATCCCAGTAATGGGGATTTCCCGCCATGACAGGTTCAATCATTTCCCAATTCAATAGATCTGGAGATTCAGACAGCCAGATGGCAGAACCTGATTTGGGTCCACCGGTCAATTGTACCTGGTTGGGTCTCTCAAGACGCAAGTACTTATCGTTCAATTTGCCAGGGAAGAGTACACCGTTCCGAGTGTCATCCCCAGAGGTGATTCCAAGAAACCTGAATTGGACAAAATCAGAAGTTTCTGCTATTCCCAGCTTGCAAACGCCTTTCATATCCATGGCAAACATAATGTAATAGCGGTCTTCAATCCTGGTGATGCGAGCATCATAGCAATGATATATCTTCTCCGTAACAGATTCAATACCATCCAAATGTACTGGTTCAGGTCTTACGTTAAAATGATAGCCATCACTGCTTTCTGCAATCATGAAGAAGGTTTCTCGTGCCCTGTTCTGGACCCGGAGCAGAAGGATATAGAGTTCTCCGTATTTGACAGCACCCGGATTGAACACGGATGTGACATCCACCAAATCAGGTGGGAGGTTGGGGATATCCTTCCTGGTCAGGATTGGGTTATGTGAATATCGAAGTAACATAATTAACTCCAACTAATAAAAAAACCAGAACTAACTCTCCCCTAACCCCTCTCTTTACAAAAGAGCGGGGAGACGGATTTTGATCTTTATACAAAAGAGGGGGCATATGCTCTGATCTATGCCCTGGTACCTGGCACCTTAACGAATATTATCTAATATTCGTTTCCATACCAATTCCGGGTTCGCCGGTCTGAGTGATGACATGTGCTTGCAGGCTTCAAAACCCCAGACGGAGATATTATTGATACCGTGCTCCCTCATGATGGTAAAGGCAATATCAATCTCAGATTCCCTGTTCTCGGGAACACGGAATGCCTGTATCCAGAGTTGTTCTTCCTTTCTGTATTTCAGGCAAAGAGAGCGTATTCTCTCAGCGTACCTGGAAACAAATTCCTCAACTGAGTATTTGGTTAGGTACCAATAGGGGTCGGTGCCGAACATATCAACATTGGGGAGTGATACAACCTTCTCCCAATCCATGACAAGGTCAGCATTGAATTCATCGGGCAGGAGGCAGACAGCATTCCTGATACCGACCTGGTGTGCATAGGTTGTCATGTCTTCAAGAAACGAGAGGACAGAATCCGCTCTGAATTGATTGATGTCCTGATTCATCTCAGTAGGCATTTCATAACCGAATTGACGGAAGAAGAGAGTCTGGCAATGAGGACAGCGACAAGTCCATAGGTTTTTCTGGTCAGGTCTTCCAAACCAGCGTGCAATATACCAGTGAGGTTCATCCCAGAGAATGTAATCGGCTTGCAGCTTTGCAGCACTGTCAATCCAAGCCTTCATATGTTCCCGAAAGAGAGGATTGTTCAAACAAACTGCCGGAGCCATTTCCCCACTATTCAATACCTGGTTCATTTCGGGATGCGTGGAAACGAGCTGCGAAAAGGCTTCACCACCGAAGATGCCACCCATACCCCAAGGATCGAGATGTACCTTTAATCCAAGTGAATGAGCGTCTTCCACGATCTCTTTCATGGTGGTTTCATAATAGGACCAATCATTTTCGCTATATGTATGAAGCACATATGTGAAGCCTTGTTCAGCCAAGTATTGCATATCCTGCTTTACATATCTGCGAATGCGGTTACCGAAATAGCTGACTCCATATTGCATGTTGTCTCCATTGTGGCATAAGATTCCAATCTTATGGTTTGGTTTGGAGTTCAAATCGCCTGACAAGAGTATTACATCATCAAAGTCAAAGGCGATGCGGACTTCAAACTTTTGATCAATTCTGAAGTCCGCACAGCCTATAACTTGTTTTTAATATTGTCTTTTTAGGCTGTTTGAACTCCAGAATTATATCAATCTAAAAGTACGTATTTCAAAGGGTTTGAAGTTCAGAGTCACGGTTCTCTTGCTATCGGAAACCTTCGATATCCGGTTTTCAAGCAGATCAGTCTCAATCATTTCCTTCCATTTCATATTGGGAGTGAAGTCGGTTGCGGCATTACCTCCCCTTGTCTCGTATAAACGAATGATAATGCCGTTCCCGTCTTCTGCGTGTTTAAGCGTTTCCATCTTGATGGATGGATTTGAAAGTTCAAAATAGGAAAATCTAAGTTTCTCAAAAGGCTTTGTCACTTTCTGCACAATTGGCATTGAATTAAGGTTATGAGCCATTTGAAGCACATCTGATGATTCGAGTGTTCCCGCGTGAGGATAATAAGCAAAGACAAACTGATGTTTTCCTCTATCAGCTTCCGGATCAGGGCTGTTCGGACTGCGCAGGAGATTGAGTTCCATAGTACTGCCATGTATAGCATAACCGTATTTACTGTCATTGAGCAAGGCAAGACCTCTATCTGCTTGGGAAAGGTCTGCAAATCGGTGCGCAGGAACTTCAAATTTTGCCTGTTCCCAGCTTGTGTTCAGGGAAGTGGAACGCTTCAGTGTACCATACTGAATCTCATAAGATGCATCAGATGCAAGCAGGTTGGTGTCAGCACAGACTCTCAGCATCTTTCTTTCTTCCTTCCAGTCTACATGGTTTTCTATCTTTATCAGTTTGGAATTCTCTTCCAGAGATATGTATTGGGTGATTGTGGACTTGCCAATCTTGAATTGCTGTTCTACACATACGTAGAAATCTGTTTGGATATATACTTTTCTACTTTCCAACATTGCCTGTTCAGGGGTTGTTTCATGATAGAAGTGATTGATATCCCAAGCTTCCCAATTGTTGGGAAGGTCTTCCCATAATTGCAGCAGATTTGCCTTACCTGAAAGCATTTCGTATCCCATTTCCTTGTCAAAGATGGAAGAAATGGTGCCATCTTCAGCAAATTGTACTCGTATAAGCTCATTCTCGAGGGTGTTGCCTTCCATACTGACTTGGATAGGAATACAGGAAGCACGCTTGGGAAGTGTATCCACGCGAATTGTCTCATAACCGGTAGGGGGAAGTGTGACTTTGCAGAGCATATTGCCATCGACGATCTCGCAGGGAATCTGGTTGCCTTCTGAGTTGATTGCCTGTCCTTCTCCAATGGGAAGAGTGACTACTTCCTGTCTTTGCCAGTTCAGGGTATTATAGATCATGAAATAGTGAATATCCGGAGAGCATTCATCTCCCTGGCAATTCCGTTCCAGCAGCTTCTCCTGCATGGATTCGAGCTTGGAGAGATTCTTCTCGAGTACCTGATGCGCTTCCTTATATACACGGTTGATCGAGGAACCCGGAAGGATATCATGGAATTGATGCAGAAGAGTATCTTTCCATATAGGTTCAAGTTGTTTGGTGATATCCTGGTTCAGCATCACTGATAATATCTCGATATCACGTAAGGCAAGCTCTGTCTTCCGATTCAGCTTCTTCATGTATGCCTGCGTGGTATATGTTCCACGATGAAGTTCAAGATATAACTCACCTACCCACTTTGGTAATCTTTTTCGTGGAATCTGAGCAATTTTCTCAAAGAATTCAGAGGCAAATGCAAAACGGAAACGAGGTACTCCCTCCAAGTCCTGCTGGCGCAAGCCAAATTCTATATGCTCGAGAGAGGGACCACCGCCACCATCACCAATGCCGTAAAGGTTGAGGAATTCATCTGAAATATCCGATTGAGAATACCGTTCTTCGGAGGCTATCATTTGGTTGGGGATATTGGCGAGGTTATAGTCGTTAGTCGGTAGAAAGTGCGTAAGAATGGATGTGCCGTCAATTCCCTGCCAATAGAAGGTGTGATGCGGGAACTCATTGAATTCATTCCAGGAGATCTTTTGAGTCATGAAGTAATCAACACCACTTTTCTTCAGAATCTGAGGCAGTGCAGCAGAATAACCGAATACATCAGGTAACCACAGGTTTCTTACATCCACACCGAATTCATCTTGATAGAATCGTTTTCCATAGAGGCATTGCCTGACAAGTGCCTCTCCGCCTGTGAGGTTCATATCAGCTTCGACCCACATGGCACCCTGGCATTCCCATTTCCCATCTTTGATGGATTGTTTGATTCTATCGTAAAGCTTTGGGTAATCTTCTTTCATCCACTGGTACAATTGCGGTTGAGAGGCACCGAATTTATATTCGGGGTATTCTTCCATCAACTTGAGTACGGTGGAGAAGGTCCTTCCACCTTTACGTTTGCTTTCACCGATATGCCAGAGCCATGCCAGGTCGATATGAGCATGTCCAATGGAATAAGCTGTCATGCTGCTTGCATTGGCTTTGCTTCTGAGCAGAGCCTTCGTGGTCTCAAGGCAATTGTCGATTCCATTGCCGTCTTGCCAGTCATTGCACACATTATTCAAAGCAGTGATGATCTTCCTTCTTCTCGGCTGCTTTTCAGGTAAAGCCTCTGCCAGTGACAGCAGAGTCCTGATATCAAAATCAAGCTTCCATATTTTTCTATCGATACAGGCAATCTCAGCCTGTTGCAGTCTGTAATCTTTCTGACCTGCACCAAACAACCCATTGGCAGCTGCTTCCACCAGCAGTTCCACATGTTCATTTCCCTTGGCAGGATTGAACAGCGGTACCCTGTTTTTTACAGCATTCGTCATCCAATCCACTTTATTGGTTAGCCCTATAAAAGGCGTACCATCCTTGAATACACAACCCTCACCCCCAACATCGATAAGTGCGACTACTTCCCTACCTTTGAATTCTGCAGGGATGTCTCCCGAGAACTTGAACCAGGCTGAATCCCATGTTTTTCCCCATTCGTCACCAACCTGTATTGGTTTGAATGTCTTCTTATCCAGGGTTTCAACTGGAATAGGCTCATTGGATTGAATGAATTGAGCATCCATCGTTCTCTTATTCGTATAAACGAGATGCTTCAGATTATCAGAAAAGCGATGAATTCTGGTTAAATACACTTTCTCAAATTGCATGAAAACCTCATTTCTTATGTAAAGTTTACTTTAGGAAACTTATTCAGGACCCTAAAGTGTCCTTTACTTTTCAGAGGGAACAACAATTCCCTTGATAATGATATTCTGGAAGAAAACAAACACAGCAAAGGTTGGTATTGCTGCAATGACCAGTGCCGCATAGCCGACTCCCGGACTACTATCCTGCATCAACTGATAAATATGCACCATCATTGTCCACATCTTTTGATCCTGGCAGACAATGAAGGCGAACATGAAGTTGCGATATGCATCGTTGAAAGCACCCAATGCAATCACAGCCATGATGGGTTTGGACAGGTTCATGGCAATCTGCCAGAATATCCTGAATTCTCCAGCACCATCGAGGGTTGCACTTTCAAACAATTCCCTGGGCAGCGAATCAAAGAAGCCTTTCAGCAGGAAGATGAAGTATCCATCTGCCGCAGCAGGTAGTATTAAAGCCCAGAATGTATTAAGCAGTCCGAGCTTCTTCAGCATAATGAAATTGGGAATTCCCATCACCATGGGTGGAAATGCCATCGTCAGCATCAGCACGAGCAATATCTTATATGTGGAGCGTAACTTGTACCTGCTCATGGCATAGGCAGCAAGCGGGTTCACGATAAGCGCAGTGAAGATGGCAAGCAGGCAGTAAATCAGTGTATTGATGATTGCCCTGCCATTGTAGAGCATGATATCAAGAACCTTCAGGTAATTCCGTTTGGTGAATTCCCAGAAGATATTCCTTTCATGATCAAGAAAGATGAAATTATCTATGATTCTCGGTTCGTAGGGAATATCCTCAAATGAAGAATAGGAAACATGATATGCCTTTCGAAGATTGTCTATGTTGTGATACTTATCTCTCAAGTACTTTTGCCAGTCAGTTTGTGCGGAAGATCTTACCGTTATGAACTGTCCCGGGACCTTCTGCCTTACGAATACCAGCCAGTCCATTCTGTAGTTTGCGTTTCCCGGCATGGAAGATGTGGGATAGACGTCGATTTCCTTCAGATAATCAGTCCCGTAAGCATGATTGAAAGCCTTGATATCCAGACTCCCATCAGGTGAAGGATGCAGCATCTTCTCGAATTCAATGAAGGCAGTCTGGGATGAAGTCATCACACCCAAATATCTGCCGTCAGCATGGTTCTTCACAAAGTCCAACCAATCATTTTGCAGATGTATATTATGTTCCGGCATGGTATTATACATTGGAATTTTGGTAAAAGAAGGGAACTGGTTTTCAAAGTACGCCTTATCGAGCCTGTCAATTGTACCGTATTTGTCTTTCAGCCAATCCCGATACGCAAATTCCATGCTCTTGATGTATAGTGCATCATCCGGGACAATATTCTCGATGAAGAATATCCAATCCACAAGCACCGCACCTGAATGCGGAAGAGCTTTTGGTATGGGAATCTCCTGGTAGGAAGCAAAGTGGGTATTGTATGTGGTGTTGAGCAGTTCGATGCTTCCATATTTCCCTTGCAGGTAGTTTCTGTACACTGGAGTTGCACTGTCATCAACACCGATATGATGTTCATTCAATACTTTTCTTACATAATGCACCCAATAAGGTCTCAATGCTCCTGTCGGTATCCTCCTGCTCAGGATGATGTCATCCCATGAGGAGTAATTTGTATCCAAAGCTTTGTTCAGTTTGGAGATATTATCCCCGAATTCCTGTATCAGTTCTGAATTGACGAAATTACCGTCAATGCTCACATAATCTCGCTGCCAAAGCGGAACGGTCTTTCGAAAATCCCCATATCCTTTCAACAAGCCAAGGTATTCTCCAGTGAAATTCCTGAAAAGAGGGTCACGTTCCTCGAGTTTCACTTCATCCCAGAGGGTTGCCTGGGCACCATATCGCTGGTTGAATTCTTCCAGGCTATTATGATTCTGTTTCTTCATGGCATTACGGAAAGCCCTTTCGTTTCGGGCGTAAACTCCCTTCCCGAACTGCTCCGCAACAAGGTAATTGTATACAGTATCCCTTTCCGGATACGAGGAAATGAAACGATTCCAGTCATCGTAGATGAGCCGATTGGGATTATCGGGAAATCTTACCTGCAGGAATGAGGGTATCCTTCCCCGATACTGGTCCATGAAGAAGGATGAATTCTCATTATATCTGGATTCGAGGAATTTCTTATAAAGAACAATCGGTTCATGGAAATACTTGGGCAGGATGCTGAATTCAGTTGAATCCACATTACTTTTGAAAGAAGAGGACAGCATGACGAGGAATGGATAGATCATGGTAACTGCACCGATGAGCAGTATCAAATGAATCGATACATGCAGGGAGCGACCCTTGAAGCTTCGTGATCCAACTTTACCAATGATTGGCATAACTAAATCCTGCTCTCTACGATTCCAATCGTGCTCTCTTCATCCCCCCTTGGGAAGGGGGGTAGGGAGGTCAGTTTTCTATCCATACTATTTGGTCGTGTCCACTGTGCGAAACTCCATTCTCGAGAGCATCCGCAGTTGAATGATGGTAAATCCGATCAGCATCATGCCAAGAATCCATGCCATTGCAGTGGCTATGCCGAAGTCAAGATAGAGATAGGCTTTCTGGAATATAAGAAGGTCAGCGACTTGTGTTGCATCGTTCGGTCCGCCAAAGGTCATGACAAGTATGAAGCCGGATTGCTGTGCCGCTGCAATAAAAGCTGCAATGAACTGGATGATCAGGAGTGGTTTCAGGCTGGGTATGACGATGAAGCGTATCTTTTGGAGAAATGATGCTCCGTCGATGTCTGCTGCTTCATAGGATTCATCGGATATTCCCTTCAGTGCTGCAAGGTATATCAGACAGCCCGGTCCAATACCGGCCCATATCGTCGGCAGGACGGTGCAGAGCATGGCGAGATGTTCGTTCTTCAGCCAAGCGCTTTTTCCCAAGTGAAGAGCTTGCAGTATTTGATTAAAACCTCCTACATCTGACGGATCGAATAGCAGTTTCCAGAGATATATGACGATGACACCGCTGATGACAGCCGGCAGATAATAGATGACTCGGTAAAAGATTTTTCCCCTCGAGACTTCCTGCAGCAGGATGGCAAGCACAACGGGTGGGAAGAATCCCAAGCCCAGCATCAAAGCCATGTAGTAAAATGATTTCAGGAGAGATGACCACCATACGGGATCGAACAGCACATCAGCAAAATTCTGCAAGCCGATGAATGTGGAGTGCCCCACAATCTTGTAATCCTCAAATGCCATGGCTGAACCCATGAACATGGGAACATACTTCCATAGTATGATAGACGCGAGTGCAGGAATTAGAAGCAACCAGGCGAACCAGTAACGATTCTGTTTCCCCACAGGTTGTTCAACCAATGATTTGGGTGTGAAGATTTGCCACATCCGCCAGAATGAATATGAAAACGCCAGGAGAATCAGCATGGCAACAATCAGGGCAATCCTGTTTCGTTTCATGCGTTCTGCTGGAGGGATATGTCCAATCATCTTCTGGTTTGTCGTTTGGACTGCTTTATCCAAAATCTTCTGCATGCGGGCATGCTTTTCAGCTTGTGTCTTGCCCAGTATTCCCCTATTTTCAAGTGAAATGATCTCATCCAGTGGTTTTGTCATGTATTCATAGACTTTCTGACAGTTATGTCCATAAGGTTCGGGCTTTCCACTCTGCAGTGCTTCTGTGAACGTGTCGATCCAGCCTTTGGGTGAATATTTCAGATAATCTGAATATCCGTATCTTTGCAGATACACCGGGTTCAACATCTTGCCATAACCTGCTTCGATCATGACCTTCATGCGTATCTGTCGTGCTTCTTCACTATCCCAGAACCAGATGAATTTCCAGGCGGCATCCCGTACCTGTTTCGGATCACGATGTCCAAGCCCGACATTGTTCGTGATCCCCGCCCCGGAGAAAATCCCCATCATGCGGCAGTTCAGTTCTGAGCCACGCAACCCAGTCGGACCTTTGGGCGGAGGTGCCACTCCATAAAGGTTCGGGTCAAGTGTACCACCGAGACTTTGCTCGGTCATATAGTTCATTCTGATGCCGATCTTGCCTTCTTCCCACATCTTTCCGTAATCACCTTCACGAATGGCAAAGCCTGTCTGTTCCTTCCCAGAAGGATCACGCCATTTTGTGGTTAGAAGCTTTAAATACAGATCCATCGCAGATAAAGCGGATTTATCGTTGAAGGTGGCATACCAGTCACCTGTTTTGGGATTTTGTTTTACAGCATCTCCACCGGCACTCCAGAGGTATGTGATCCAATCATAGGCTGCCTGTGAACCACCTGCAAGGAAGATACCATATGTTCCTTCGGATGGAATGGTCATGCGCTTGGCGTATTCAACCAGTTCATCCCAGTTTTCCGGTGGGTGATTTGGATCGAGTCCGGCTTTCTTGAACAGGTCCTTGCGGTACATCATGACGCGTACAAGTGTTTCGTAGGGAAGCATCCAGACATGCTCGGGACTATCACCCTTCTTGCGCTTGATTACCTGCCATACGGGCTTTTCCACCCTCAAATCAATTGCTTGCGCATCCTGTTGACCCAGATATTCATCCAGTGGATACAGGAAATTGTTTTGGATATAGGTATCGGATTGGCGGAAGTTCACATAGATGACGTCTGGAGAGACACCTCCCGCTATTGCCATGAGCGGACCTATATCGAGGTCGAGGTTTTCTATTTTCAATCCTGAGAAGGAGCGGAGTTCAATATTGGGATATTTCTTTTGAAAGGCTTCAAGAACTGCCAGGTTGGCTTTTGTGAAACTGGTTGCATTGCGTGGGTCGGGAAATTCGAAGATCTTGAGTACGATCTTTTCGGAAGCAGAAAGCATGGATGCAAAGCACAACAAGAGAACAGCTGATAGTATCCTATACCAATACCGCATCCAAACTCCTTTTCAAGCAAGTCAAAATCAATGGAAATGCAAAGGAATCGAGTTCACTTGTAAAGGAATATTTCTTAATTAAAGAATTAATAGGATATTAGGAAAAACCGCAAGCCTAAAAAACAAAAGTTGCTTTCAAGTAAGGAACTAAGAGCAAATCCCCTGAATCTCCGGATAAAGGCCTGAAACCACCCAAATCCCAACTGGTGGATTTCCCATTGAAACGTACCCCAAGACTTAATAAGCCTGTGTAATTATCTTTTAAAGCCTCAGTTGTTGTGGTAAATTCTGCTATAAAATTAACACGTTCTGACATGGAAGTAGTCACACCACCCATTAAAACGGCAGAAGAGATCTTATCATGCAAGTTCGAACCAAACGCAACCGCGGCATGAGCACTGCGTTCTGGTGTCCCATAACTTACAACGTCTCCAAAACTGATTGCCCGAATGGCGGAATCGGGTGTAAAGGAGAACCAGCCCGCCGATTGTACCTTGCCCTTCCGAAAGAAATTCTGCTTCATTCCGACTGTTAATGTCCTCAACGCATCCTTAGTAACCGGAAAAACAGATACGGCACTCAAATGCAGATGGTCTGTCGCCGCATAGCTGTATTGGAGGACCAGCACTTCATAATCCGTCAATGCGCTGGTTCCTTTAGGCATCGTATAGGCTGTGGGCATAAATAACAGACTTTGGTCTGCGGCATAGGTAGTATTTCCAGAATCTTGGGCAAAAATAATGATAGAAGATAATACAAAAAAAGTTACAAGCAGAACTTTCCGCATAGGACCTCCTTAATATAACTAATAACTATACTTTTTGAATTATCTATGTCAATGAATAAATTTATGGCTTGGTCATGATTCTATGTTGACTTGTTCGCACTTTTGAAAGAATCAGACTCTATCGAAATCGTCAATTGCCAAGTATCCCCTTTTATACTTCTTAATTAGATAAACTGGATAGTGGAGAATGCAGTGAATGGAACTTTTCTTGTAAATGAACAGACGTGAATTTAGATTAAGTAATCAACTTATGATGTTTTTGATTGACCAAATTAAAATAGCATGAAGAGTAACGAAAAAAATGGAGGAATTTATGATTATAACAACGACTCCTAATATTGAAGGACATCCCATTCAGGAATATTTTGGTGTAGTAACCGGTGAAGCTATTATGGGAGCGAATATCGTGCGAGATATTTTTGCATCCATTACAGATATTGTTGGGGGAAGAAGCGGCGCTTATGAGGAAAAACTCCAGCAGGGCAGGACTGTTGCCATCAATGAGATGATGTCAAATGCCCGTTGCATGGGTGCGAATGCCATTGTCGGTGTTGACATCGATTATGAAGTAGTCCGTGAAGGTATGCTGATGGTTGCAGTTTCCGGAACTGCTGTTCGCATATAATCTGCAAAGTTGTTAGGGAGGGAAAATCCCATGCGTGATGCAGCATGGGTATTTGGTAATGTTTGGGGAAGAAAATAACGGATAAATATTTTATTTGGCGATATAACTTCTTGACACTTAAATTATATATGCTAATAAAAGCATTGACAAGGAGGTGTCATGAAGACAATCTATGCCATCTTTGCCTTAATCGGTATTGTTCTTCCTTACTACTACTTCCTGAATTTTGTCAACCAATACGGATTTCACTTGAAACTCATGTATCATTTCATGTTTGGTAACAGAGTTTCCGGTTTTCTATCCGCTGCCCTTATCTTTGCTTCCCTCATGGTTTGGGTATTCATCCTGGCGGATATGCGAAAAAAAGTCGTTAAGTTATGGTGGATTGCCTTTATCGGCAACCTGATTTTCAGTGCATCTTTCGGATTGCCCTTTTATTTATTCCTGAAGGAGTATGGCAAAGAAAATTGATGCATTGTTTTCCAAGCTTAATGGGCGACGAATAGTCGCCCCTTTTTTTACTTTGAGTTCAAACATCCTTTGATAATATAGATAATATGTGAACTAATTGGATGTGCCGACTTCAAGCTCTTAGTTGTTGATCTTGGGGGTTAAAGTCCGAAATGTTTATCAAATTACTTGTTGAATATTCCATCTTGGTATATTGAGTGTAAAAATGTAATCCCGAAAGTGATGAAACTTTTTAGCCCATAGCGTGAGCTATGGGTAGGATAAATAAAAGATAGTGAACCCCTTGTGGGCGACACATGTTATAATGGTTTGTGCTACCCTTACAGGGTTCTGAGGTATTATCGGGGCATGAACCCATAGCTTACGCTATGGGCTAAATTCTATCACCATTGCATGGTGAAAACAGAGGAAATGCTTATGAAGAACATGGCTGTAATTTTTGTTTTATTAGGTTGTTCTCTTTCGCTCTTATCACATAGTGGGGTTGCACAAAACTATGATAATTCTCAGGAGCATCCTCCAATTGAGCATCTATATTCTCCAGCAGAAAGAGATTCCATATTTGCATTTCTTATTGGAGATTGGCTTGATAAGAATTATTACGATGAGTTAATTAGAACTAAATCCCCCATGAAAGCGCTTAAGAAAAGTTCTCCATTAGGTTATCTTAAGATAAGTAAAGACGAAGAAGATAATAATGCTTTTAATGTCAATATGGAGGAAGATTTTCATCAGAGTGCATTCGCACACTTCTTAATGGAGAAAAATGATTCTTTGAAATTTGAATCTAATAGTAACTTAAATGGATATTACAGTATCAGAATGTATAAATCTCAGCCAGCTATGATTTATTTTTATGACCATTTTTACAAAAAAGAAGTCAAATACATCAAATGCCCTCCTCTTACAACCTTTATCAATGCTCTCCTGTTAGCTGGAACCTATACACATGAAAGATTTTCTCCTGATAACAAAGTCATTTGCAAGCCTGATGGATCAATTGAGGGTTTAGGAAATTTGAAGAGTTATGAAATAGGTCTTGATATTTTCCTCGGAGATAATGATGCATTCTCAACATATATTAATAACGAGATAGCTTGGTTTATATACGTGATAAAAGGGGAGAATCTATATCTCTATAATGGTGTATGGACTTCTGAAACCAACATTGATAAAGGCAAACTCCTCTACAAGCTAACCAAAGTAAAATAACGTGATATATCCTGTACTATTTGTACACAGTTTCCGTCATTTAGACCGGTCTAAATGACAGTTGGAGTTATCAGAAATGTATTGAAAACAAGGAGTATGTGATTAATGAAAAACATATTCGTATTCATTATTCTACTTTTAGGGTGCAATATATTCGCAGTGGACCAACAAATTATTGACACATATAATAGCTGCTCATTTAAGCATAAACCTGTTGTTAATCAATATACATCTTCTGAAAGAGATTCGGTTAAATCGTTTCTGGAGGGTGAATGGCTGGAAAAGACTTATTATGATGAATTAGTTAAAACAAAATCACCTTTGAAAGCTCTAAAGAATAGTACTTCATATGAGTACATCCTATTCTTTACTGATAGAAAAGATGATAATGTTTTAGGTATCATAATGTTAGATGGCTTTCATCTGAGTAATTATGGACAATTAGTAATAGAAAAAATGAACAAAGAACATACTTTCTTTTTTGATAACAATGGTTCAGGAGTTACAATAATTGGGAATGGGGAATTGAAATATCAAAATATCTCATATATAAAATGCACTCCTTTAGAATCTGTTCTAAATTCAATTATAATAGCAGGTACTTATGTGAATCAGAGCGACAGTACCATTGGGAAAGTAAAATTCAATGTTGATGGTACATTTGAAGGATTTGGTGAAAAAACTACTTATGAAATCAATACCGATCCATTTACAGGAGACAGTGATATCATAATTATGGGTAACGGAAATGATTATGCATTTGAAGTTTCGAAAAATTGCTTATATCTTTATGAAGCGAAAGATCTTGAGAATAGTCCAAGTTTGATAAAAGGCAAGCTCGTATGCAAACTGACGAAGGAACGATGAATACCTACATTGCTCTTCTCCGCGGTATCAATGTCGGCGGACATAACAAGATAACGATGGAAGAATTGCGTTTAGCCTGCAGAAAGGTAGGCTGGGAGAATGTGAAGACCTATATCAATAGCGGGAATGTCGTTTTTCAAACAAAGACAACTGATCAGAAAGTACTTGCAGACAACCTTATGATCCAATTGCAACGATATTTCAAGTTGCTCATACCGGTATTGATCCTTGAATATTCAGAACTAACGGACATGGTCAGTCACAATCCTTTCATCATTGAACGAAACATGAATATTGACCATTTGTATCTGACATTGATGAAGAAAGAACCTGAACCTGGAATCAGAGAATCCATTCCCCATGACCAGTTTCTTCCTGATGAATTTGTGATACGCGGAAGAGCGATCTATCTTTTTCTGCCGAATGGTGTTACGTATGCAAATCTACAAATTCCCTTCTTTGAAAAGAAGTTTGGTACATTGACAACAACCAGGAATTGGAAAACAATCGGAAAGTTGATGGAAATGGCTATGCTCCTTTGAAGTCCAACGTATTTCATACTTGACAAACTCAAGAACAAATTAAAAGCTAATCTCATTATTAATAATATAATACATATAGTCTTTTACACGTATGTGTAGAAAGATGTAAAGGAGTTGCATGATGTCCGATTTGAAACAATTCGTAGAATCAAAAAGACTGGCAGCCAAAGACAATTATCTGGTCTTGCTATCTCAAGTCCAAAGAGTCATGGAAGAATACTCGGGGAAATGTGCGAACTGTGACCCGACAGGTACTTTCATCCTTGATTGCGCAAACCTGATCCTCACACTCGGTGCCATCGAGGATACTCTTACTCATGATTACTATATGCAGGAATCCCTTGAATCAATAAGTCAGAAGAGCGGGTTCTTCTTCAGGGAAGTCATGCCTGAAAATTACGCCACCAGCTATGCGAATCCGGCATATGCTGTCCAGGTCTTCGGTAATGAGAAAGGGCAATTGCTATCCTTCCTGTATGTAATGCTCAGGCAGATGCATACGAATGTGTACCAGAAGGCATATCATAAGATCGTCAAGCAATTGAAAGTGTTTTTGGATGCGGTGGAAATCATCAAAAAGGAAAACTGGGATTATGAACAAGCCAGAAATGTAATCATAGCAATCAATGTGGAAGATCTTGAAAACACTTTTGCAGAGAATATATGGATGAGATTCGGCGCAGATTTCGATTTTTATAAGAATATCGCCGAAACCAGTGACCTGTCCGATTTGCGTTATCTCTATCGTTATGGTGTCTATATAACAGAAAATGAGATCAAGATGGCAAAGTTTATGGCTTCCTATCCCGCAGAAAAGCTTGAAAACCTGGCAAAGGTCATAGTACAGGCATTTGTGGATGGATTTGTTGGAGGCAATCGCAACCTGGCATCCAAGAAGACAGTCACGCTGATGATGAGCGTTGGTCAGGAGAGGCTGATGCGCCTTGTGATGAAGGGATTAAGGGAAAGGAATCTTGAACCCCTGATGAGCATAGTGCAGTCATCCCCGGTGAATAAGCAGTATACATATGATCATCGTTTTGATACAGCATTGTATTATACAGAGGAGTTTGCCAATACTTTCCTGAAAGATTATAAGCATGCTCTTGAAAGAACAAAGGAACTTTTATCTGCCACGGCAGGCCCCATATATGTTGAAACCTTCGGTGAGATTCCCTTCTCTCCGGAGAACAAGAAGGAATGCCTGACACTGTCTGAAGAGCAGTTGAAATTAAATCGTGAAACGAATAATAAAATGAACCAGGCATTCTACTCCTATTACAAGCGAGACGAAGCAAGTTTTTCCATTATTTCCTTCCCTTCTCCTGAAATTGGAGAGAATTTCGAGGAATTGTTCGCAGAGACAGTCAAAATCAACACATTGGACAGCAAACTCTATGCCAGTATCCAACAGAAGATCATTGAAGGGCTTGATCAGGCAGAATATGTGCATGTAAAAGGAAAAGCGGGGAACGAGACCGATATCATGGTCAAGATGCATGAGATCAAGGATCCTGCGCATGAAACCAATTTCGAGAATTGCGTTGCCGATGTGAATGTGCCCGTGGGCGAAGTCTTTACTTCTCCACTTCTTACAGGTACAAATGGAGTTCTGCATGTTGAAGACACGTACCTGCACGGACTTCGCTATAATAATGTCAAACTGACATTCAAGGACGGCATGGTTGTCGATTATTCCTGCAAGAACTTCGATAATGAAGCCGACAGCAGGAAATTTATCGAGGAGAATTTGCTCTTCCCGCACAAGACACTGCCGATTGGAGAATTCGCCATTGGAACAAACACACTTGCTTATGTGTTCGCAAAGAAGTATAATATCATGCATCTGCTTCCCATTCTCATCACTGAAAAGATGGGACCACACTTTGCTGTGGGTGATACCTGCTTCTCTTGGGAAGAAGATTCAGACCATATAGACCATTTGACCGGCAAGAAACTGATCGCTGTGGAAAATGAAAAAACGAGATTGAGAAAGACAAACCCGATGCAGGCATATACACAATGCCATACAGATATTACGCTCCCCTATGAGGGTCTGGATACGATTTCAGCCATCAGGAAGGACGGAACGAGAATTGATGTGATTCGTGATGGAAGATTCTGCATCCCCGGAACAGAGGAATTGAACAAGGCATTTGAATAGGACATAAGAACCGCCATGCAGACAGAATTCTGTCTGCATGGCACATAATTAACAGCATGGGGAAGTTGGACGCCTTTCTCCAGCATGAGTATCTGAATTATCTCAAATCAGGCAATTCCAGGATACACTCAAAACAAATCTGTATTACAAATCAGAGATCAGGGCAAGTAAGTGATCTAATTGATCTCCAATTCCTTCAGCTTTCTGGAAAGATTGCTCTGCTGCATCTCGAGTGCTTCTGCGGTCTTGGAAATATTGTTATTATGGAGGCGTAATTGTGCTTTAAGATACCGTATTTCGAATTCTTTCTTTTTCTCGGAAAAATCCTTCGTTTCAAGCCAGAAACTTCCATCCTCCATGGATGATTTCGTATCCATGAAAGAAAGTTCCCTTTCATCGATTACATCATTCTCACTTAAGATATAAATCCGCTCGATCATATTCCGCAATTCACGTACATTTCCAGGGAAGGGTCTGACTTGCACTGCATTCATGAATGCAGGAGAAAACTGCTTGGGTTTGATCTTCATCTCGATGGCATACAAATTGGAGAAATATTCAATCATCAGGGGTATGTCTTCCGGATGTTCCCGTAAAGCAGGGCTATGAATGGGAACGACATTCAGACGATAATAGAGGTCTTCGCGGAACTCGCCGGTCTTCACCATTTGCTCCAGGTCTTTATGAGTGGCAGCAATGATCCGGGCATCTATCTTTTGCGTATTGGTGCTTCCAACCCGTTCAAATTCACCCTGTTGGATGACTCTCAGTATCTTTGCCTGCGCTTGCAGGTCCATATCTCCAATTTCATCGAGGAAGAGAGTCCCACCATCTGCCATTTCGATTTTCCCTTTCTTGGATTGAATGGCTCCAGTAAAAGCGCCTTTTTCATGTCCAAATAGTTCGCTTTCCACGAGTTCACGTGGAATGGCTGCGGAATTGAATTTGACGAACTGCTGGTTTACCCGGCTGCTTTTGTGATGAATCGCCCAGGCAATGAGTTCCTTTCCCGTTCCGCTTTCGCCACGAATCAGCACCTTTGCCTGGCTTTGTGCCACTTTTTCTATCATGAGCCTTAAATCATGTATCATTTTGCTTTCACCGATGATGCGATACTGTTCGGAGAAATTCTCCTGCATAACCTTGAAACTTTCCGTCATCTGCCGATAAGCGAGGGCTTTCTGAACGACGATCTTCACCTTTGGAAGTGATAATGGCTTTTCCAGAAAATCATATGCACCGAGTTTAATTGCTTTCACAGCATCGCTGATATTGCTGTTCCCCGAGATCATGATCACGGGCAATGACTTATCATATTTCATAATGGTACTCAGGACTGCCATGCCATCGAGCTGCTGCATCTTGACATCCAGCATGATCAGATCGGGCTGGAATGAATCATATACCTTCAACCCTTCAGCGCCTGAAGTGCCATATTGCACATCATATCCTTCGTCTTCAAGGATACCCTTCAATGAAATACAGATGTTCTTTTCATCATCAATGATCAGTATCTTCATTTGAAGCCTCCATCAGAATCTCAAATTGGCTTCCATCTCCAACCTTGCTCTTGACTCTTACAAAACCGTGATTCGCATCCAGGAGTCTTTTTACCAATGCCAATCCCAATCCCGTACCCCTGCTCTTCTTGCTGAAATAGGGTTCAAAGATCCGATGCAGGTCATCCGGCTCGATTCCTGTGCCATGATCCTTGATCGTCAGGATAACAAATCCATGGTTCTGAGTAAGGGATATTTCGATGGGTGTATCTTTAGTGGAAACATCCAGGGCATTCTGTAGGATATTGGTCACAATCTGATAAAAGTGCATCTTATCGAAGTTTATCTTCAAATCATCCTTAATGTCAGTGATAAACTGATATTCCGAACGATAAGACCCAATGATCTCCCGCACCACTTCTGCCGGATCAAAGATCTCCAGTTGCGGTTGATTGATTTTCGCAAAATGAGAGAATTCCTGTGATAACTGCCTTAGATTCTCAATCTCTTGATTGATGATATGAATCGATTCAGGGAAGATGGCAGCAAACTTCTTTGGATCGGAATTGTATATTTCTTCAAGTCTCTGGATCGTCAGTTGGATTGGTGTCAGAGGATTCTTAATCTCATGCGCCAGGATGCGTGACAAATCCTTCCAGATCATTTCCTTCTCTGCAATGAGCAGCCTGTTCTGTATCGTATATAATTCATGTGACATATCGTTGAAAGAGCGTTTCAGTTCCTTCATCTCCGCAATCCCATTCTCTTTCAGATGAACCGAGAAATCTCCTCGTTTGATACTTTCCGTGGCTTCTCTCATTTCGATGAGAGGTCTGCTGATCATGCAAATGATGATGATGAAGATGATCCCGGAAAGCAATATGATCAATAGCAGATAGACAGAAGAATAGACCTTCGCCTCCTGGTTTGCCATTTTTACCAGGACCCGCATCTCCCCGTATTGTTTCAGGACTTCTTTCGCTATCAGACTATCCTGTGCCGTTTTGAAGTTCAGTTTACTGAAGGAAGAATCAAAATTGTTCTTGTCGAAAGCACTCGATATTTCCTGCTGTTTATGCAGGAAAAAACGATATACGATACCCATGCTGACTGTGATCAGCAGCAAAAATAATAAAATGGTTATGGTACGGAGACCCAATCTAACTTTCATATGCCTTTAGATCCAAACTGATTTTACAAACAGGTTTTTTTAATTTCCAGAGCATCATCAGGTCAATTTCTTTATTCGTGCTCTCCATAGGCATCTTTTTCAGAAATGAATCGAGATGAATATCTATTTTTGACCATCCGGGCTTCGGCGGCAAGGTATATTCCACATCGGAGATCAATTGCACCATATCTGCATAATCCCTTACCACTCGGGTTGTTTTCTGTTCCTGGAGATATACCTTGTATGCAGCCGATAAAGGGTCATATTGCACAGAATGCCTGAATTCCTGCTTTTGCAGCAAGTTCCTGTTTTGCTTCACTTCCAGGTTGAACCAGACATCCACTTGTTTACCCGATTGAAAGATTTCCTGGAAGTCATTTTCGAATGAGTTTTCCAAGTGTGTTTGAAGAATCAGGTAATTTCCGCTGTTTTGGACATGCATGGCACTAAAGGAGGCATCATTCCCCTTGAAGGAGGAAAAGAGGAAAACTGATATGGTAACCAGATTCGCTAAAAGCTTTTGTCCAAGCAGCGCGTTCATCCCATCCGCTCCTTTGTGTGTAAAACCTTATATTACAAAGTAAACGCTATTTTGTCTGTCCCAACTGTCAATATATATACTGTGTGTTTTTCATGAAGCAAAGAGGAGAGTACCGTCCGGTGCTCTCCTCATAGTGCCGGTAGAATTGGAGGATTCTATTTAGATGAGGCTTATTAAAATCCTACCCAAGGTCCAATGGAAAATGTCAGTCCGTTGAACGTTGAGTTTGGTGAATGTGAAACTTGTGCATCGCCATCATTCATGACGACCCAGCCATCTTGTGAACTGTAACCCATCATATACCCTACCTCTCCACGTATTGCGAGCCAGGATAGAAGATTGTAGATCACTTCGGTTTTAGGCTGGAAAACGATGTAGTTCCTCTTCAGATGAACCATCTGCTTGTTGAGGTCCACATAACCGATATCATTCCAATCATAGCCACTTGGTGAAACATATTTATATTTCACGATGTTGATATTCTGATGACCACCACCCAGCATGAAACCCAGGGATCCGGTCAAGTGGTGAGCAATGTGAATTCGTTTATCCAATGTGACACCACCGAAACCTACATCATAGGTCATTTTGTGTGTGGTATCTGCAACATTGTATTTCTTTTCAAGTTTATAACCTGCACCCATTCCGCCAATAAAGAAACCCTTCCCGACAGTTCCCTTGCCTGCTCCGCCATTCATGAAGATCCCATCCTTGGGAATATTGTCGAAACCGGATGCCAGGTCCCCGCCAATATGATCGATGATGTGATTTACATCATCTGTATCGAGCATGAACCAAATGGGTGTCCACATTCCACCGCCATAACCGACCGAATGTGATTTCTTCTTAGGAATTGTGACAGAAGTGGTACTGGAAGCAACCTCGGATTTTGATTTGGAGCCAAGGACAAATGGTATGACCTTTTGTTCTCCATTGCGGAAAATCGTTAATTGTACAGAATCACCAGCTTTATAGGATTGCATGACTTTCAGCAATTGGTCTTTCTCGGTGATCTTGTTGTCATCGATTTTCATCAAAATATCATCAACCATCAGTTTATATTGTTGAGCCGGAGAATTTGATCCGATGCCCGTAATCACAATCCCGTAAAATTCATGGTAGTTCTTTTGTGCTGCCTGTGCAAGCGTCAAATCTTCACTGAAGATACCCATGAAAGGACCATTGTCATCTTCATCATTAGAACCTGTCATCTGTATCTTCATTTCTTTTGCGATTTCATTCTTGACGATTGCATCCAGGTCAGATCCATTCCCCTTCACGGTCACTTTGATCTGCTTGTCGCCATTATTCAGTGTGATGTTCTTATCGATCTTCGTCACATTCCCTGTCTGAGCCGTAAGGGTAATGCAGACCAAAACAGTCATGAAAAGAATTAATAAGATATGTTTCATTTTATACCTCCAATGATTAGAATTTTGTCATCTGCGAATCATAATGCAAAGGATGAGCCAAATCGATCATTAGTTATTACTGTCATATTTCCAGAGAGTTATGTAAACGGTGTTGTAAGAGGAGGGAGAATATTCATATCAAATTGATATATATTACATATCATTTGTATGTTTTTATTCTATGCCTGATATCTGGTATTAAGTTTTAGTAGTAATCCATCACGAGGTAGTTAACTGTAGTGCTATTAGGGTGCCAATTCTATGAATCCCTGCTTCGAATGCCAAGACGCAATCTGTTTTTTACTTTGCTTATCATATACTTCAATGTGGGTATCCGTCGTTCTTCTATGACTTTTATTCCTCGCATACTCCGCAAAAGCGATCGCAATGTCCTTACGCTCCAAATATCCGCATTCTGACCATAATTCCTGGTCGATGAAAACATGACAATTCTGGTTATCAACAATAGCATAATTCTGATGAACCAATGTCTGCACCAATTTGTCATGATGCCTGCTGATGTACTTCATCTTATTAATGCCAGGCATACTGAGGAAATCACTGTCTGAATTCATGATCATGACTACTGTGATCAGCATGATAACGGCAAGGATGCCAATTAAACAACCATCTTTCATAAATACGCTCCCAATGAAAAATGTTGTATAATAATGTAACAGGTGCACCTACTGTTAATATATCAGTTTACTCAAGTATCAATGTCAAGGAAAATAAAATAATTCTCTGCAACGCTATGTATATGTGTTGCCCTTTCAGGGCTGATAAGGTAAGGGGATTTATTCTCGAACTTCGAACTTCGCACTTCGTACTTCTCCCGAGGTTCCGTTCATGAGACAATCCAATCTGATACCAATCCCATACCAATCCCTTTCCTATCTCATTCCAATCTCTCCGGATTGGAAATACATTGGTAAAGGATTGGAAATGGATAAGAGATCCATTGGTATGTTCCAGATCGAAATCCGGTTATGGGCTAGAACAAATAGCATATTGAAATTCGATTCATTTTTCCTATGAGTTTATTACAAGACAAATGAACCATCATATGGATGGTAAGGCAATACAGGACAATTTGATTGACACTTTTGGGAAGTCATAAAATTAATGACGAGGGAGTATTTGTCTTATGAACATCATCAAACAGCAAACCGGATGGATCGAAGTCATTTGCGGCAGCATGTTCAGCGGGAAAACGGAAGAGTTGATACGCCGAATTCGTCGTGCCGAATATGCTCATCAGAAGATCCAGGTTTTCAAGCCTGCGATCGATAACCGTTACGATGAAGTGAATATTGTATCCCATTCCATGATGAAAGCACCGTCGGAGACAATATCCAGTTCAGCGGAAATAATGGAAAGGCTAAAACCGAAGACACAGGTTGTAGCAATTGATGAGGCGCAGTTTCTCGATGAGGGAATCGTAGATGTATGCAATCGCATGGCGGATATGGGGAAGCGCGTTATTGTTGCCGGTCTGGATCAGGATTATACGGGAAAGCCTTTTGGCCCCATGCCGCAATTGCTTGCAGTTGCAGAATATATAACCAAAAACCTGGCAATCTGTATGAAATGCGGGAATCCCGCGAATCGGACGCAGCGGTTGGTAAGAGATGGTGAGACCATTCTTGTTGGCGCGAGCGATATATATGAAGCAAGATGCAGAAATTGCCACGAGGTTCTGGATTAAATGTCTGTATTGCTTCGTTTTCTGGTTGCAGTTTTAAACGTATATGAGATCGTGATCATTGTACGGGCTGTCATGTCCTGGTTCAATCCCGATCCATATAATCCGATTGTCAGGTTTTTATCTGACATCACCGATCCTGTGATGAATCCGATCAGGCGTATCATACCTATGCCTGGAATCGACTTTTCACCGATGATCGTAATATTGATCATCGAAGTTATCAAAAGATTCTTATATCAATAAAATGGGAGTCACATATGGCAATTAACCCTGTAGACATTCGGCATAAGGAATTTAGGACATCGTTGTCCGGGTTCCATAAAAACGATGTACGTGCTTTCTTAGATCAGATTGCTGATGAAATGGAGGAATTCAAACTTCATTGGGAAAGAAAGGCAGAAGATGCGATTCGTCAGCACCATTCCGCTGAAGAAGAGGCAAGAGGTGCGAATAATGCCATATCAGACCTGAAAAGACGGGAAGAATTAATAACACGAACCCTTGTTCTCGCAGAAAAGACAAAAGCAGATATTATTGCCAATGCAAGGCAAGAAGGTGAGAATATCATCCATGAAGCCGAACTGAAGGCAAAGAAATCAATACAGGAAGCCCGTCAGTATCTGAGCGTACTGGAACACCAGTACCTGAATCTCAAGGAACAGAAGCGCCAATTTCTCATGCAGTTTCGCATTGAACTTCAAACCTTCATGGAAAGAATCAATAAAGATCCGTTGCTGATCAAGGAACAAGAGCAGAGATTGGACAGGGAATTCCAGGAAATCAAGGAAGATGTAGTACCGAAGATTGAGGGAAACAATGAATGAACAATTAACGACCATAAAGAACTATCTTGAACAGAAAATGCCGTTCAAGCCTGAAGTGGGAATCATCCTCGGAACGGGTTTGAATGACCTGGTTGATTTCATTACCGAACCAACCATCATCCCATATCGTGAAATACCCGGTTTTATGCAGACAACTGCCCCCTCTCATGCGGGTAATCTTGTTTTTGGTAAGTTGGGAAATGCAAAAGTGGCAGTCATGCAGGGACGCTTTCATTTTTATGAAGGGCACCCGATGAGTAAAGTCATCCTGACAGTCAGGACCTTCCAGATACTTGGGATCGAGACTTTGATTGTGACCAATGCGGCAGGAAGCCTGAATGAGGATTTCAAGCCCGGATCGCTGGTGCTTTTAGAAGATCATATCAATTTCATGGGGACAAATCCCCTGATCGGTGCCAATGATCCTGAATTGGGTGAAAGATTTCCCTCCATGAATGAACCCTATGACCATGAACTGCGTCGCAAGGCTTTTGAAATTGCCGAAAGGCTTGGTTTCAAACTTCACTCGGGTGTCTACATGGCGGTAAGTGGTCCGAGCATGGAAACCAGGGCAGAATGCAAGGCTTTTGCAATGCTCGGTGCCGACCTGGTCGGGATGTCGACAGTACCGGAAGTCATTACTGCCCGTCAGGCAGGAATGAGAGTCCTGGCAATTTCCGTGGCAACCAACATGAGCAATATCTTCCATTCGGAAGCACATTCACAGGAAGAGATCAACCAAAATGCCGGGAAGGCAAAGCAGAATCTCCAGGGATTGATCATGCAGATTTTACAGGAGATTTAGTGTTTTCCGCATATCTGTATATAGTTGTATGAATTTGTGTTGACAGTAATTAGAATAAAATGGAATTATACTTAACTCTTTGGGAGTAATGCTCCCATTCATTATATGGAGTTTTCCGCTTCATTTATGGAGAGGATAATAAGGAAATATCAATGGCAGATAAGTTATTAACTGAGAAGCAATTGAAGTTCTTCGAGGAGATGCTCCTCAAGGAACGCGATGAAAGCCTCAAGATGATCAAGAGTATAAATGATATGCAGAGCAGAGGCGCCAAGGAAAGTACAGGTGATCTTTCAGGATATGCTTTTCACCAGGCTGATCAGGGATCTGACACCAATTCCCTTGAAAACCAGGTTTTCATGCTGGAGCAGGAACAGGAAAAGGTGAAACTCCTGAATCAATCATTGAAGCGTATTTATGATGGCACGTACGGGGTTTGTGAAATCTGCGGAAATCCCATACCGGAAGAAAGACTGAAAGTCATATCCTATGCCCGTTACTGTATTTCATGCATGGAAAAAGAAGAAAGGAAAAAGAATAAGAACTCGCGATGAAGAACATTAAGTGGCTCTGGCTTTCATTTGCAGTTATGGTGCTGGATCAGGTATCCAAAGCCATTATTCGTCATTTTATGACGCAAGGTCAATCACTGCGAATATTGGATCAGATATTCATGCTGACCTATACACAGAACACCGGAGCGGCTTTTAGTTTGAGTCTGGGAAATCCTTCCTTCAACCGTGTCTTTTTCATTATCATCACATTCATTGCCGTTGGTTTGATCTTATTTCTCTTGCATAATTCAAAAGACAAATGGCAGAATATTGGTTTATCCTTAGTGATCGGCGGGGCGTTGGGTAATGTGATAGACAGGATATTCCTCGGCAGCGTGACAGATTTTCTGGATTGTGATTTTCCGGATTTCATCATGCCTCGCTGGCCGATATTTAATATAGCAGATAGTTCAATCGTTATTGCCATGTTCATACTGGCGATTTATATTTTATTTTTCGAACACAGAAAAAATCTCCCACAAGCCTGAGGAGGCTATTTATGAAGAAAAATTCCTTATTGCTTCTGGTATTTCTCGTACTGGCAACGATGCCATTGCTTGCATTGTCAGTTCATGATATCCAGTACACAACCAATGCCGGAGATGGAACCTATCCTTCACCTTATGCGGGACAATCTGTAACGCTGAATAATGTAGTTGTGATAGCCAAAGGCTACTCCGGTGCAGCTTATACAAGTACAAGATGGTTTGTCTCCGATCCCGAAGGCGGCCCATGGTCAGGTTTATATATCTATGATACAGCCAATGCGGGAACCATACAAGTTGGTGACTTGATCAACGTGTCCGGCGCTATTTCGGAGTATTTGGGTTATACGGAAATGGGTCCTTTAACATCTGTTGAAATAATCAGCCATGGAAATCCAATTCCGGATCCGATCAATGTTGCCACCAGTATTTTTACGCATGCCAACCTGGTTGAGCAATATGAAGGCTGTTTAGTGCAGGTTCAGAATGTTCGTGTTACAGCAGCTCCTTCTGCAACATACTATGAGTGGTATGTAACAGATGGTTCAGGTGCTGCCCAGATCGATGATGGCTTCATTGTCGGGAATGCCGGTTTAACACCGACTCCATATATCAATGAGACATTTGTTCGAATTCGTGGTATTGTGGATTATGGTCATAATGAATATGCGATCAATCCTCGTTTCCTACCGGATATTCTGCAATCTATCACGCTTTCATCAGCACAGATTTCAATTCCTTTATTGAATCCGACAACGACAGATTTCAATATTCCGATCATCACTACCACATTGATCCCGACATTCAATGTGAAAAAGTTTAGTTTTGATTTGCAATATGATCCGATCAAGATCGAAATTCTGGGTGGAGATTATGCCAATTCAATGGCTGATGATCATAATATCATTGATTTCAGCATAGTTGCCGATTCGGTTCATGACAATATTCTGCATATCAGTTATGAATCTTCCGATTCACTGGTAACGGATGCTGAAACGGATACCCTCATCTTCTTAAAGGCTCGTGTCAGAACCTTGGGAACATCCCCCTTGACGATCTCGAACTTCATCTTTAACGGTACCACTCATATCAGCGCATCAAATGTGACCAGTGGTTCCGTCAATATAACCGCGAAGAAGAAAACTGCCTATTTGAACATCTATAATCCTTCCTATGCAAGTGATATAAATTATAGACTGAATCACTTCAATCCACGTGAAGGAAAGATTCGTATTGATTTTGGCGGAAAACCGAAATCAGGAAATGTTAGTTTCAAAGCTTTTCTGCGTATTTATGATGACCAGGGACGTCTTGTCGTCACACTCAAGAATGAAATAGTCAGTACGGCAACCGGAATCAGTTCTGTCGATTGGGATGGTCGTGATTCCGAAATGCGTTTTGTTCCCATCGGTCTTTACTACTGCCATCTTGAAGTTGTTGATAGAGCAACTGGTGATAAGATGACCGCAATCCAACCGATTGTTGTCGGCACACCGTTAAAGTCGAAATAAGGAGTAACATCATGAAATCGAATTATTTAATCCTTATCGTAATTTTCCTTATCAGCACGGTCACCTTATCCGCTGTATTTGATAACTATGAACCATCTGCACGTGCCAGAGCCATGGGCGGAGCCTATGCAGCAGTATCTGACGATGCGGGCGGTGTTTTTTATAATCCTGCAGGTATTGCACTTGGTAAGAACAATGTTCAAATTGGTTTTTCCAATCTCTATGATATGGAATTCTCCCAATTAAAGACTGCAGCAGGAATCTATACCTTACCGCAAAAACTTGGAACGATCGGTATTGGTGTCCAGAATCTCGATGTTACTTTTGAAGATACTAATCTGATGTCAGAAGGTACATATACATTTGCCCATTCCTTCGATCTGTTGAATGACATCCATTCACGCATCATGTTAGGATACACTGCGAATTTGTATCATCTTAAGATGTTGGATTTCGGTTCAGAAGACGCTTTTGGTTTTGGTATAGGTGGAATGGCGATCCTTCATCAGAGAACCAGGATTGGTTTCTTTGCAACGAACCTCAATTCACCTGATATGGGTAAGGAAGATAATGAAAAGTTACCCAAGAGGATGGATGTGGGTATTTCCTATCAGCCTTACGAAGGAGTTGTGACTTCCGTCGATCTGAAACAGGATTTCAGCAAGGCTACAGAAATCCACGGTGGTGTTGAAGTTCAGTTGATCCCTGCTTTGTCTCTTCGCTTTGGTGTTCATAACAATCCAGGTGAATATTCAGCAGGTCTCGGCTTTAATTTGAAGTATATTCAACTCGATTATACTTACAAAATGCATGACGTGTTAAGCGATACACATCAGTTCAGTGTTGGCTATCAATTCTAACACGGAGGTAGTGAGATGGGAATCAAGGTATCACCAAAGTTAATGACTGCTTTCGGTTCTGCGTTAGCAACGATGATCATGGAAAAGATACGGAAAGCAAAGCATGATGGCAGAGCAGGAAAAGGTGATAAGACTGAGGAACAGATTGCTACAATCGAGAATATGCTGGTAAGATTGGAGAAGAAGATTCAGGAAAATAGAAGTCTGATAGAAACAGTAAGGTTACGTGTGTATATCGGTCTTTCCATTAATATTGTGCTCCTGTTATTGATCTTTCTCAAACTGCTGGGAATATTCTAAATTATCATAAATTGAAAAGGCAGCCTTGTGGCTGCCTTTTTTCATATCTGTTGCAAAGTTTCCTTCAAGGCTTCTATCAGCAAATCCTGTGGAGGACTTGCGATGCAACCTTCCTTCAGTAATACTTCAGTAGATCTACGAGCATTCTCAATGTCAAATTTCGCTATATTGTACGCTTCCTGATAGGAAAGTTTGATTCTCGCTACACCGTCTTCAATCGCCTGCATCGCAACAGCAGCCGCTTCTTCCGGAAAGACACCTATCTCTTCCATATTCGGTATAATATTGTTTTCAGTAATACCTCTTTTCCTGGCATATTCCGCAAGTGATAAGGCAGCACGAATTGCCATGGAGTCTGTGATTTTCTTCGCCCTGACCATGAGTGCACCTTTGAGGATACCCGGGAAGCCAAGAGAATTGTTCACCTGGTTCGGAAAATCACCTCTTCCCGTCGCAACAATGAAAGCTCCTGCCTCTTTTGCCGCATAGGGATAAATCTCAGGGACCGGATTGGCACATGCAAATACGATGGGCTTTTGCGCCATTGATCTGATCCATTGAGGTTTAACGGTATCAGGACCGGGCGATGAGAGGGCAATCAACACATCAGCACCTTTCATGGCAGTTTCTATATCATTGATGCAATCCGGATTTGTCATTTGTGCTAATTCCCATTGTTTGAATTTCTCCGGATTACTCTTTAGATCCGTTCTTTGGATATGCACCCCTGCCTTGCTGTCAAAAATAACGATGTGATTGCCGGGCATGCCAGCCTGCATCAGGAAACTTGCGATGGTTGAATTCGAAGCTCCAGCACCATAAAGAACCGTCCTGGCATCTTGGATATCCTTGCCGGCAAGATGTAATGCATTGATCAAACCTGCCAGTGTAACGCATGCAGTTCCCTGGGCATCATCGTGCCATACGGGTATATCGCATTCTTCCCGTAGTGTTCGTAACACATGATAGCAATTGGGCTGCGAAATATCCTCCAGATTCACTGCTCCAAATGAAGGCTGAAGCATTTTTACAAAGTCGATGATTTTCCCCGGGTCATGTTTTCCTGATGCATTATAACTATCTATGCATAATGCAACGGCATCAATGCCGCCAAGATATTTCATGAGGAATGCCTTGCCTTCCATGACTCCTAATCCGCCTGCCGGACTGCAATCTCCATCTCCCAGTACCCTGGTTGAATCACTTACAACAGCTACAAGGTTTCCACGATTGGACAATTCATAAGATAAATCATGATGATCCCTAATTGTTGTTGAAACGGAAGAAACACCAGGTGTGTACCATACATTGAACCAATTAAAGCCCCAAATGCCCGCCTTGGGAAGCGTTTGCATCTTTCCCCCATAATAGAGATGAGCCTTCATCGAAAGTATCTTGAGAAAGAGAGTTTGAGCCTTGGCTTTTTGTTCCGGAGTATAATGTTGGGGAAAAACTTCAGCCAGATTATCAAGCTGAATGTTCAGTTCATTCATGTTTACCTCTTCAGATTCCAAAGGGATTGTCTATTATTATGAAAAATATCATTTCCTTCCAAATCGATTGCAACATAACAGGGGAAATCGGCAACTTCTAAACGATAGATTGCTTCAGGACCCAAATCTTCAAAGAAGGCAATCTCCATTTTGGTGATACTCTCAGCAAGCAATACAGATGCACCGCCTATCGCAACGAAATACACTGCCCTTCCCTTCATTGCTTCATGTAATGCTTCGGAACGATCCCCCTTGCCAATCATACCCCGCAGCCCTTTCCTGATGAGTGGCGGTGTGAGAGTATCCATCCTGGCGCTGGTAGTAGGTCCGATAGAACCTACAACCTGCCCCGGACGAGGGGGAGTTGGACCTGCATAGAAAATGATCTGATCGGTTAAATCAAAGGGAAGTTCCCGCCCGTTCAGGATCATTTCGTCCAGACGCTTATGGGCAGCATCTCTTGCTGTATAGAGCACACCCGTCAGATACACTTTATCTCCTGCATGGAGTTCTTTCATGATTTCATAAGTCCAGGGAAGCTGAATGTGATGTTCCATATGCAATCCTCTTATAGGATGATCGTCTTATGCCTGTGTGAATGGCATTGTAAATTGACTGCTATTGGCAGTGATGCTATATGACAAGGCATGGTGGCAATATGAACCGCCAGGGCAGTCGTTTTACCACCAAGTCCCTGTGGTCCGATTCCGGTTGCATTTATGGCTGTCAGTAATTCAAATTCGAGGTGAGCCCAATCAGGTGATGGGTGATGTTCAGAAAGAGGCCTGAGCAGTGCTTTTTTGGAAAGGATGGCGCATTGTTCGAAATTCCCGCCTATTCCAATCCCTACGATCGTGGGCGGGCATGGTTTACCATCTGCATGAATAATTGTTTCCAGTACAAAATCCGTGATCCCCTTCTTCCCTGCTGAAGGGGACAGCATACGAAGAGAACTCATGTTTTCCGCCCCACCCCCTTTTGCTGCGAGGGTAATCTTGAATTGATCCCCGGGTACCATATCCAGGTAGATTAGAGCAGGAGTATTCGTGCCTGTATTGATACGGTTGAACAACGGATCAATTACAACAGAGTTACGGAAGTAATTTTCTCTATATGCAATCTTGACTGCTTCATCTATTGTATGCTGCAGTTCACCGCCAGTGATCATCACTTGCTGCCCAATTTCAATGAATACAAGTACAAGACCTGTGTCCTGGCATAAGGGTTTTTGCTTTGAAAGAGCCAGTTCCGCATTCATGATCAATGTTTGAAGAACATCAATTGCCAGGGGATTGGTTTCAAGAGATAGATTATACTTTAGAGCATCAAGCACTTCAGGATCGAGCGAGGTATTGATTTCCTGTAATGCATCTCTAACAGCATTGAATATTTGAGAACAAGTTACTTCTTTCATGGAAAAACCTCACCCTTTTTTCTGGATTTCCATCGGTTATGTCAATATATTCTCAATTTTACTTGCTTAATTCATGAGATCATTCATAATTTATCATGTGTATAAAGGAGGATGGTAATGAGATTGTATATGGTTTATACATTACTAATATGCGTATTTCTTTTATCTTCCTGCAATGTAAAGCGTTCAAATCAGGAGGTAACAAAACCCATGGATAAACTTGCACAGTTAGGAACACCTGTATTCTGGGCAGAAGGACATCCCGGTACCCTCGACAGACAGTCTTGGGAGGTGGAAGTTACAGGATTATGCCGTGAACCAAAAGTCTTCAGTTGGGATGAATTGCAGAAATTGCCATATTCCACAGCAGATGCCAGATTGACGAGTGTCACACGCTGGTCAGTACGCGGTGAATGGGGTGGTATAAAACTTTCTGATCTTCTGCAAGCCGTGAAAGCAGATTCGAATGTGAATTATATAAGGTTTTGGTCGTATGGCATGAAATACGATACATCCATTCCAATTTCAACAGCCTTACTGCCTGAAACACTCCTTGCCTGGAAATTTGATGATGAGTATCTTACCGAGGATTATGGAGGACCGGTGCGTGTCTTCTGTCCCTATCTTTGGGGATACAAATCAGCGAAGAGTGTGATAAAAATTGAACTTTTAGATCATTATATTCCGGGTTATTGGGAGAAACGAGGTTACACAGATTCAGGTGCAATTGAAGCCGGTCCAATGAGAGATATCAACGACAGTGGTAAAATCAAGCACATCCCTGATGGAGAAGTTAAGGAATTCAAATAAGGAAATAAGAATTGACTCATTGTTGGAGCAATTCATCTTAACTTCAAGAGGAAATGAATGTCGAATATCTACAAGAATCGTAAAGCCAGCCATGAATATATCTTCATCCAAATCTATGAAGCAGGCATTGTCTTGGTTGGGACGGAAATCAAATCCATCAGGGAGGGAAAGATCAACTTCCTGGATAGTTTTGCCAAGGTTGAAAATGGTGAAATGTGGCTTTACAGTCTTCATATCAGCCCTTACGAAAAGGGAAATATCTTCAATCATAATGCAACAAGAAAAAGAAAACTGCTGCTTCATCATAGAGAAATCATGAAGATCGGTTCGAAGGTTGCAGAGCAGGGAATGACAATTGT
>Ga0116171_10000538_pt1 | contig 40309 bp, 40 predicted proteins | sample AD_JPNHW2_MetaG_FD_89798 | JGI IMG/M metagenome (GOLD analysis project Ga0116171, IMG submission 89798) | Active sludge microbial communities of municipal wastewater-treating anaerobic digesters from Japan - AD_JPNHW2_MetaG | ecosystem: Engineered > Bioreactor > Anaerobic > Digestate | place... | reverse complement strand
TGCATTTTAACACACCCCGATATGTACTTACTCACAAAATAAAAATAATTATTATTTCTAGAGTTTCTTTGAATAACCGTAACCCGCAGGTATTGTGTAATACCTGAAAGGAATTTGCGAGATCCTGCATGCTACACTTTTATCATTATCGTAGAGGTCCTTAACAACCTCTGCAAAATTTATACTGATGCCGCAATAGAGATTTCTGCTTTTGTCAAAATTATTCTCCATGTGATCATATGTTGAATAATTCCGGGTATAGTATCCAAGATCAACCTGGACATAACGCAGGAATTCAGGAATTTCTATTTCTATGTTTTTGAAACCCGCAAGCTTAAAATTGAGCAGGTATTTAAATCCGCTGTAGTCATTCACCCATTGCAGCCCCCTCAGCCAGCCATGCTCATTATCCATGTATGCGTCTGTTGGACTATATGTAACCGTCATTCCCAGAAATGAGTCTGCCACAGGAAACCTGTCGAGCGCTGCGCCGAGAGCGACACCGGCATAATCCATTGCAAGGTCATTAAACGAAAAACCGTAAGCCGATGTGTACATGTCACCGAGTTCAATCATCAATCCAACAACACATGTCATTGTTGTTGAATATATCAGGGCTTCATTTGGTGTTGAATCAAGATGATCATAAGCTGTAAAGAGCATCCTTTCAACAACATAGTGCGCATACATATGACCGATCTTGTCTGCTCCCCCGAAACCTGTATCCTGGCCGAACCATCCTTCATCTCTCATTCTCGGTTCATGGCTTTCACCCCAGTCCCATACCTTCCTGCCGAATGCCAGGGTGATTGGAGGTACAAGACCTGTCAGTATCCATTTACCTATGGGACGGTAATAGGGATCGACTTCAAAAAACTCAGTATTACTGTCGTAACCTGGATTACCTGAAGTTAAAACAGTCTCAGCCTCCTGGGCATACGCGTTAAAGGCTGTTACCGCGACAAGAAAAAACACAATTATTATCCGTTTCATTCTGATTCCCCGTAATACTCTATTGTTATTCTGTCAGCTCAGTGCTGAGATTATTTAATTCCATCCGTGCAAAGACAAAACTGTGGACCCATTCCCGAAAATCAAGCTATTTTCATGGAAAAATTATACCCGAAAACATATTGATCAGGTCAACGAGCCGCTCCCTGAAGACGTTCCTGCATCAAAAGTTTGCTTGACTGACCGCAGCATAAACAATATCAACAGACATGCATATCAGGGGGATTGATAATGAATTTTCATTACATCCATTTTATGGCGAAGAGAAAAATTCCGGCTGCTGCACCGCGATTGAGAACATGCTCTATTGTATTTACAGCGTTTTTTTTATTGATATCATGCTCAACCGCTGTCATGAAAGACAGCAGTTCATCTCCGGAAGTGTTTAACAGGGATGACCTTGTACTCTGGGCTTTCGGCGACCTGCAGCCCCGCAGTGAAGATGAACGCGAAGATTTTACGGTAGCGGTAGATGACATTGCATCTATGAAAAATATTGATGCATCAATCTGTATCGGTGATATAATGCAGCATGGGAAAGAATACACCATTGACGAAGAATTCAACTGGTTTTACACCACGTATGCCAGGGCTGGAATCAAGGATATATACGAGATCGCCGGGAACCATGACGCACGCAACATCCCGGCCTACCTCAAGGCCACAGGCAAACCGCTCCACTACTCGCTCGGATACGGCAACCTTATTATAATCCTGCTTTCTGATGAAGAGGAGAGTTCGGGTAGCGACATCCCGGATCCGGTTTTCGAGTGGTGGAAATCAATAATTGAAAATAACCGTGATAAAATAATAATCACAGTAACGCACTCCCATGTACAAAACACAGGCTTCTGCTATAATTACCCGGCCTACAGGAACCTACAGGGATCCGAACGTTTCACTGACGTGCTTAAAAGGGAAAGGGTCGAACTATGGCTGTTCGGCCATACACACATTCCGTCATGCCTGGGACAAAGCAAGAGGACATTATACACGCTCAACGGTACGGTATTCATGAATGCGGCGTCGATCCGCGAGGACTACTTTTTAAGTTATTCCGAATCACGTATAATAATTTTAAAAAACGGGTCTGATGAAATGACAGTTAAAATCCGCGATCACCGGAACAGGCAGTTCAGGGATTTTCTTGAAGAGACAATAAAACTTAAAACAAGGTTCCAATACAATGGCGAAAAACCTGTGATGAACATCTATAAGCCGGAACAGGTCCGGTAAAACCTGAGACCGCAAATTTAAACATGGGAAAAAGCTCATTTATACAGATGGACTTCAGTTGTGCCGCAGCAGGCATCATTTGAAGGTTTGATATTATAGTAAAAGATAAAAGCATCACCACTCCGCAGTGTTATGCGGATCCGGAAAAAATCCTGAATAACAATTTAAATCAGGATCTATCTTGATTCATCAACAATAAGGCCAATATTCTCCTGAATATGCTCAAGCAGCCTCAGGGAATACTTTGAAGGGATCTCGCTCACCACCTCGTTTGTATCCTTGTCAATGATCTTGATTACAATCCTGTTGGTATTTTCGTGATACCCGAACTGTACCTTTTCATTAAAACTTCCGCTTAAACGATTCAGTTCAGCTACTGTGCGTTTTATATCTTCAGGGCTCAGTTCCTCCCTGCGGAAATTTTCAGCATCCTGTTTTTCGGTTACAGTTTTATCATTCCGGGCAATATGCCCCGAGTTGATCATTTTAATATTAAAATTTTCGACAATACTCATCGCATTCATGTTTTACCTCCTTGTAACATATGAATGTTACTTCATCCAACCTCCTGTTCTTAAAAAAATGTGTCCCCCTCCCGGTCTCCCAACCGGGAAGGAAACGTACAGCCGCACCGCATGGCTGATTAACTTGTTATTATCCTCATTCGAGCAGTTTCATAATAAGCTGAGGCTTAAAGTTAGCCTGAGCCAGCATCGCAGTACCAGTCTGAACGAGGATCTGGTCCCTTGTGAAATTAACCATTTCTGCCGCCATATCTACATCACGAATCCTTGAATCTGCAGCCATCATATTCTCATACGAAAGCGACAGGGCCTTAATCGTATTTTCAAGCCGGTTATAATACGCTCCCAGGTCCGCCCTTTGCCGGTTCAGCCTTTCAAGTGCTGAATCGACATAACCTATCATTGAGTTTGCCTGCCCTACTGTATTAATAGAGCGTTTATCACCGCTTTCCATAAGACTGAGAGCCCTGGCACTCATCGTACCTATGTAGACCCTGATTCTCTGGTTCTGATTTGCTCCAACCTGAAAATACATGCTCGCGGTTCTGCTGTTTCTTGCGAATGCACCCGTAAGCATCTTTAACCTGTTGAATTCAGCAGAAGAAGAAATACGGTCGATCTCGTCAATCAGCTGTGAAACCTCGACCTGGATCTGCATCCTGTCGTTGTTGGAATAAATTCCGTTTGCTGACTGAACCGCCAGTGACCGTATACGCTGCATGATATCATTAATCTGCTGGAATGAACCCTCCGCGACCTGTATAAAAGAAAGCCCGTTCTGGGCGTTCTTTTCCGCCTGGATGAGACCGTTAATCTGGGTCCTCATCTTTTCGGATACTGCAAGCCCCGAAGCGTCATCGCCAGCCCTGTTAATGTTTTCACCGGATGCAAGTTTCTCTATCGACTTGTCCATCCTCGCAGCTACACTCTGCATCTGCCTGTTTGCAAATATGGCGCTCATGTTATGATTGATTCTCATACTAAACCCTCCCTTGATTTTTTCCGGTCTGCATATTCTATATATTTACAGTCCGGGTTTTTCTGCCTTTGCATCATGCTCAGGACAGGGGCCTTGGACCCGAAGGTGTTCTCCTTTTGACGTTGCAGGACTGCCCATAATCCCGACAACCATGACTGCCGAATATTTCCGGCAGCCAGTGATGCCCTCCCGGCATCACAGGCTGCCGGAAGTCCGGCAGGCTGTCAGGTAGAAATCAGTCCCCCAAACGCCTTTTGAAGGGTTTGAGAACCATTGTAATTTCAAAGAACCTGTAATACTCATTTGTACTTCTACACTGTATAACGCGCTGTTACATCGAACCGAGCAATCTGAGTACAGACTGATTTGATACGTTGGCCTGTGCAAGCATCGAAGTGCCGCTCTGGACAAGTACCTGGTTCTTGGTGAAGTTAACCATCTCTTCAGCCATGTCTGCATCTCTGATCCTCGATTCAGCAGCCTGGATATTCTCATAGGCTGTCATCAGACCACGGGCGGCGTAATCAAGCCTGTTGTAATATGCTCCAAGATCGGCTCTCTGCTTGGAAAGCTTCTGCAGAGCATCATCACACATTCCGATTGTTTTGTTCGCGCCCTCGGGTGTTTCAAGTGATATTGCGACCTTCTCGCCTGCATCCTCAAATCCGAATGCCCTGGCTGTCATTGTGCCAATATACACCCTCTCCCTCTGGTTCTGATTAGCTCCCATGTGAAACCACATGCTTGCCCTGGGTGATTTTCTTGAATACTCACCCATAAGAACCTTAAACCTGTTGAACTCGGCCTGTGATGCAACCCTGTCAACCTCATCCACAAGGGCAGATACTTCAACCTGGATAAGCTGCCTGTCATCATTGGAATAAATTCCGTTGGCAGCCTGAACAGAGAGTACCCTGATCCTCTGAATAATGGATGATGTCTGGTTCAGGTATCCTTCAGCTGTCTGTACAAAAGACATACCGTCCTCTGTGTTCCTTTCAGCCTGGCGAAGGCCCATTATCTGGGTCCTCATCTTTTCAGATACCGCGAGCCCGGATGCATCGTCTCCGGCCTTGTTGATTCTTTCACCTGAAGAGAGTTTTTCCATGTTGCTGGTAACTCCCCACTGTGAAAACTTCAATGTTCTGTTAGCGTTGATCGCGCTCATGTTGTGATTAATAATCATATTTACACTCCTTTGTTTCTTTTGTACTGGCTTCCTTGCCAAACCTCCCCAAGGCAGCGGGGATAGGTTTTTATACCAGTTAAAGGCTGTTTGTTTACAACAACCGGGATTTAATCAGGTTTATACAGGTATACCCGCAAGCTCCTGATAATTTTTTTTCGGGCAGACAAACATGGCGCGTTTATACAGTATTTCAAAGAACAATGAGTAAAGGGACACCTGTCCCTGTTCGTATTCTCGCTACCTTTGGTGCCGATATTAAACCTGATTATGCACGATTACAGCAGCTTATTATAAAATAAATAGCTTTTTTAGATAATTTAGGCATGATTGATCTATTCATCATTTTTTTCCAAATTTTCTAAAAAAATGATAATCCCAGGATTCAGGCCATATGCCCACTGCTTACTTCTGCTTTCCCGGCCCCCAGCCGATTAACCAGTTCTGTGTTTTAAATTATTGCGGCGTCCCTCAAAGGGGGATTAATATTCTCAAGAGCTTTTATAGAGATCATCAAATTGATCAACCTCTATGAGGGTGGCTGACTTTTGTTTATGTATGGTAATAATATCTCTGCCGGGGGGAGCCGAAACAGGTATGGCAGAAGTGAGATGGATTAAAACGGTTTGCAAGAGAGCAATCGTTTCTTTTTTTTCACCATACCAAATAAATCGCATGCACAAAATCCTGCCATGTATTATCTTATACATATGGAAAAAAATGTAAAATTCAGATGGTACGGACATTACCCGGAAATAATTCCCCGGGAAATAAGGAATGACCGGTATAAGTCCCTGTCAGACATGTTCCTCCAATGCGTGGAAAAATACAGCGACCTCCCCGCGTTTGAAAGCTTCGGCACTGCAATGACATACAGGGAGATGGACAGGCTGACGCAGAATTTTGCGGCGTTTCTCCAGAGTGAGGGTCTGCGCAAAGGCGACAGGCTTGCACTCATTCTTCCAAATACGCTGCAGTACCCCATATCCATGTTCGGCGCGATCAGGGCAGGACTGGTTATTGTCAACATCAACCCGCTTTATACATCACGGGAGATAGAGGAAAAACTGAAAGATTCAGGAGCCAGGGCAGTAGTTGTGCTGTCTGTCAGCGCCAGGAAACTTCAAAAAATCATCAGCCGGACAGATGTTAAAACAGTAATAATTACCGGTCCCGGCGATATGGCCGGGTTACGGGGAATGTTCATTAACTTTTACATGCGTTGGATAAGCAGGGAGACCATGCGCTACCGGAAAACCGGTTCAACAGGTTTCAGGAGAGCACTCCGCATAGGCTCCCGGCTGCACTTCAATCCGGCAGAGCCCGGGTTTGAGGATATTGCATTTTTACAATACACGGGTGGAACAACAGGCACATCCAAAGGTGCTGTGCTCAAACATAAAAATATTCTGGCAAACATTGAACAGATATCCGCATGGATGCTGCCCGGGGTACTAGAGGGTGAAGAGGTGGTTCTGACACCCCTTCCGCTGTATCACATTTTTGCCCTTACAGTCAACCTATTCGCATTCTTCAGCAGGGGCGCAAAAAATGTACTGATCGCAGATCCGCGGAAAATTTCATCACTCGTGCGTGAGATGAAAAAGTATAGACTGACATCGTTGACCGGAGTCAATACCCTATTCAATTTAATGCTCAACCAGCATGGTTTCGGCGACGTGAGATTTGCCAGGCTCAAAATTGTAATAGCAGGAGGTATGGCCGTACACAAAAGTGTATCAGACGGATGGCTAAAGGCCACTGGTATTCCTCTTTGTGAAGGTTACGGCCTCACGGAGGCTTCCCCGGTTCTCACGTGCAATCCCATTGACGGCACTGACAGGCCCGGCACAGTAGGGCTGCCCCTGCCCGGAACAGAGATAATTATTGCAGACGATAACGGTAACGAAGTTCCGCTCTACACTCACGGAGAAATCCTGGCAAAAGGACCGCAGGTCATGGACTGCTACTGGAACAACGAGGAGGAGACAGCCAGGGTCTTTATTAACGGATGGCTCAGGACAGGCGACATAGCCTTCATGGACAGGGACGGTTTTATCACAATCGTGGACAGGAAAAAAGATATGATCAATGTTTCCGGGTTCAACGTGTACCCGTCGGAAGTCGAAGATGTGGCAACGATGTATACAAAAGTTCTTGAAGCAGGATGTACCGGCGGAACCGACGAACACGGTAATGAATATGTTAAACTGTTTGCGGTTAAAAAGGACCCGGCCCTCACAGAGGATGAGCTGCTTACTCACCTCAGGAAGAATCTTACGGGCTACAAGATGCCTGCAGGAATCGAGTTCAGGGAATCGCTGCCCAAATCTTCAATAGGAAAGGTCCTTAGAAGGGAACTGGAATAGAATCCAGTCTTAATCCGTAATTTAAAAATATTGACACACCCGTAAAATTAGTGATACTTGTCCACTGTATCATTAACCGGCGGATAATTTGAAATGAAAAACAACCGAAAATATATCATACTTCTCGGAGACGGAATGGCTGACCTCCCGCTGGATGAACTTGGCGGAAAAACCGTACTTGAAGCAGCCCGAACCCCCAACATGGACCTGATGGCACAGAATGGAGTTAACGGTATGACCCGGACCGTTCCCGCGGGAATGAATCCGGGCAGTGATACCGCCAACCTGTCGGTATTCGGATACGATCCGCAGAAATACTATTCAGGCCGAGCACCACTTGAAGCTATAAACATGGGCATAGCGCTTGGCACAGGCGACGTTGCGTTCAGGTGCAACCTTGTTAATGCAGCGGGTGATGTGATGAACGACTTCACATCGAACCACATAGACAGCAGGCTCACTGAAGTTGTAATCAGCGAGATCTCAAAAAATATAAAAATCCCCGGTATCGAGTTCTATCCCGGGGTCTCATACCGCAACATCATGGTGTGGAGGAATTTTCCTGATGATGAACTCCCTGACACAACTCCGCCCCATGACATACAGGGTGAAGGTACAGTGAAATATCTGCCGTCAGGTAACGGGGCAGACACTCTGTGTAAAATAACAGAGCAGTCTAAAGGCGTAATCGCTGGTTCGCAGAAAATCAAAGAGGCCATGAAAAACCTGAAAGGCTCGCCTGAATCTGTATGGCTCTGGGGATGCGGGCGCAGACCTGCCATGGATACGCTGCAGAGCAGGTTTGGAATTTCAGGATACACAATTTCCGCTGTCGATCTGATTCATGGCATAGGTAAGGCTGCGGGTCTCAAACCGCTTGAAATTCCCGGGCTAACGGGTTACCTTGACACAAACTATGATGGAAAGGCCCGGGCCCTCCTCAACGCCATAGGTTCGTGTGACTACGTTTTCCTTCACGTTGAGGCACCGGACGAATCAGGGCATGAAGGGAACCTGGAGCATAAACTGAAAGCGATAGAGGACTTTGATGCAAAGGTTGTCGGCCCGGTGCTTGAGGGCATGAAAAAATTTGACAACTACGTGATACTGCTTATGCCCGACCACCCGACACCTCTAAAGGTCAGGACACATACATCTGACCCTGTACCTTTCTGTATAACAGGGAGCAGCAATATTTTCGTTGAAGAAAGGAAAAAGTACAAAGCTGCGGCATACAGTGAAAAATGCGCTGCCTCAACAGGACTGTATATAGAAAAGGCACATACTCTGATCGAGATTATGATCAGGGGAAGCATTAACTGATCCCCCTTTAACAAAGGGGGATGTCGCGGCAGCGACAGGGGGATTTTGTTTCGTATACAAAACATTTCAGGGAATACTGTAAGTTTCCTGAGAAAATCCTCCGGCCTGTCGGCCACCTCCTTTATTAAAGGAGGCCTTACCCTGAGTGTATATATAAGGGTATGAAATACTTAAACATCCGGGAGATTCAACCAATGAAAAAATCCGCAATTATCGGAGCTATTGTACTCGGAGTTATGCTTGTCATAGCCGTGATTTTTTTAATCACAAGGGGCGACACCCTTGACAAGGCCATTGATGAATACGAAAGCGGTGACTACATCGACGCGATTATTATTCTGAACAGACTCGTGAAGACTGCCGGGTACGATGAGAGTGAAAAAATCCATTACTACAGGTGCAGGGCGATTAATTCTCTTGCCGAAGAACTTGAAGATGATTACGAGGACGAACTTGCAGAAGCATCCCTGGAAAACCGCGATAAGCCCGAATATGATAAATCGCACCAGAAGATTGCAAACAAGCTGACTAAAGTAAATGCGAAGATCGAGGGCGACCTTGAATTTACAGCAGCGTCAAAAAAAAGCCGCATCATGCCCCGCGGCCTTTTCTACAATGATTTCGTATCAAGGTACCGCGGCAGCCAGTACATTGAAGACCTGGACTTTTATGAAATAAAAAAAATCAGGGCCATAGAACCTGCCCGGCTCTTCGACTATATGGAACGTTTTTATAAAAAATACCCGAACTCCACATATGTTCCGCAGATAGTGAGCATAATATTTGACGCCATGAGAGACGGCGCACCGCTGGGAACCAACAGCGGGGAGTTCCTGAAAAACATTATACTGGGATACGCTCTCAGGTTCCCCACGAGCCAGGAGGTTTCACGCATATACACTTCCGCAGGTGACGGCGTCAACATGAGAAATTCTCCCGGACTTAACGGCGCAATGGCAGGCAAAACAATCAAGGATGAGATACTCATCCAGCTTGAAAAATCGATGGACACCATGCAGGTTGGGGACACACGGGACTACTGGTACAGGGTCTCTACCCTGAAGGGGCAGCGCGGGTGGATCTTCGGCAAGTTCCTCAAACCTGTCGACATACAGGGACTCGCACTTGCCAATAACATAGAGGCATGGAGCATGGAGGATTTCTTCGCCGCATGGACAGACTCAAACACACCGGAAAACTGGACGCACATTAACGGTGCAGATAAAACAGCTGTTATATTCAAAAAACAGGCTGGCGGCAACCTGCTCGTATACAGCTCAAAGGGCCAGGGAGCTACAGGGCTGTTCACAAGGGTTAATACAACCCGTTCATTCAGGCTGCTGGTCCGCGCGCGCTTTGCGTCAGGCGCACCTGTCACACTTGCGGCCTACTCTATCGAAAAAGACTTTGTGTATATAATCCGTGCTGAAAATGAGAAGATCGAGGTAAACGGCAGGAGTATTCCGCTCAAGACATCTGACTGGCATAACTACGAGCTATCTTCCGACGACGGCAAATTCGCCAGCCTCACTGTTGACGGCCAGCTGATTTCGGGACGCATACCCGCCGCATCGGACCAGGTATTCAGCAACCGCGGAATATATATACTCTGCCAGCAGCCCGGCACCGGCGCAACAAACGCGGAGATAGAATTTATCAAGGTAAGGTAGGATTCTAAACAGGCCTGTACAGGTTCCCTTTTTCACCGGTAATTTTACAGGCCCGCCCTTCACCTGCCAGCCTGTCGCATATCCGCATAACATCAACCACGCGCACACCAAGCCTCCCGGCAATATCTTCAGCATCCCCGATTCCGTCGCGAACGGCAGAGAGAACCCTGTCGCGCAGGTCACTACCTGTGCAGGGAACATGGACATCGCCAGGCTTGCGGCCGATTACCTTTACTGCCATCGGTTTAAAATGCTCACTGATTTCCTGCATCCTTTCATCACTTACCGGCTGCACCCAGGACTCGCTCCCTGGCCTGTCAAGCCTGTTAAGGTGCACCTCGTCGGGTTTAATCCGCAGGGCGGCTTCACGCAGCAGTTCAAGTTCATCAGCAGTGTCGTTGAATCCAGGCACTATAAAAATTTCAAGGCAGATGCGCCCTTTGTATTCAGCACGAAGTTTAACGAGTCCTTTGATTATATCCCCGGGTTTTACTCCAGCAGCGGGCTTCATAATGGCATTGAATACTTTGCCGCTTACGGCATCAAGAGACGGAAATATCATGTCAGCTGCGAGTATATTTCTCCTCACCCTGTCGATGTTCATGAGTGTGCTGTTGGTGAGGACCGCAACTTTATACTGCGGGTATCTGCTTTTTATATGGTTTATGACAGTTCCGATTGAGCTGTTAAGTGTAGGTTCACCTGAACCTGAAAATGTGATAACATCGAGTTCAGGTGAACCTGCGAGGGCCAGGTCTATCTCTGCACATACATCCGCTGCAGGTGCATATTCCCTGACCGCAGTGGTCAGGGCCGTGGTGCTGCCGCACTCGCAGTATACACAGTTAAGGGAGCACAGTTTATACGGGACAATATCGATCCCCAGAGAACGCCCGAGACGCCTTGAAGTAACCGGACCGAAGACATGCCTCATAGCTCCTGCTATTTCCCTTTAAGTTCAACTTCCATGTCGAACGTAACACCATCAGCATTTTTATCGCTCTTCAGCGTTATCTCGCTTATGCCTGCAAAGATCTCACCCAATACGGGATTCCCCATGAACATGCCCAGCATCTGGTTCAGAATCGAAGTCTTTTTCACATTGATAAACATCACTGTATTATCGTTTACCATCCTGCTGACAGAACCCGGGGACTTCGTTTTATCAAGCGTGCCGCTCTTCATCGCAGCGCCAATAAGTTTTTTGCTGTTCCCGGCGTAAAGGCCTTTCGAATCAAACACAACATAATATTTTAACTGCGATGCATCCATGATCCAGAAAGCTTTTTTTCCGTCGACCTTATCCTCGCCGAACATCTTCTGCGGTCCGTACATATCTTTCGATGTCTTCTTCAGCTTGTTCCATATTACTTCAGTTTTCTTCACATCAAGCATCGGGAGGAACACAGCCATTTCACCCATCCCGCCGGCAGCGCCTGCATCGGTCATTATCGCATTCACAACACCGCTGTAGTTTGGCAGGAACTCCTTCTCAAAATCGATACCCGTAGTCTGCTTAAACTGATCTTTGTATGAGGTATACCCGGCGCATTCAGGGTTGCCGTCCCTGCAGAATTTTTCAAGTACCGTGAAGTCCAGTCCTAACGCCATGGTTACATCTGATGAAGCGACGTTAAGCGTACGTTTCTGTATCCCTGTCTGCAGCAGGTCAAGGAAAAGGTCAACCTCCGGGTTACCCCTTGTTATCCTGATCAGGCTGCTCATTTTTATTATTCTTCCGTCAAGCCCGGCACCCATAGATATATACTTCACCGCTTTGAGCATTTCATTTTCATCTGCAGCAGCGCCCTGGTCAGTATTATATGCATCCTGTTCTGCCGGAGTGTTCAATGACGCCAGTGATTTCGAGGAAAAATAAACATTTATATCATTGTTCCTGTTCACCCCTGCAAGGTAGTCCTTGTAATTATTATCAAGGATAAGAGAATCAGTATTGGCTGACTTTAAATCAACAGCTTTCTGCACGACTTCCGAGGTTGAACCCATTATGAAAAAACCGTTGAATGCCGTAGTGAAAACATCCTCACCATGCTGGTAGACAGTTATTCCTTTATAAACGCTTTTCAGCGGAACAGTATAGTTACCGGTATCAGCCATGTTCTTTTTTCTGATCTCGTTGAATTTCTGCGGGAATTCCTTTTCGTTGAAAACCGGGACAAAAAGAATGAAGACATCACGGTAATTGTCATCTCTGAAAAAAGCCATCGAGAGCGGCCGTGATGTATCAATACCGTTATTCTTAAGCGAAGCTTCGTTCAGGTAATCGATACCCGTTTTATCCTTAAATGCATCCCTCTGCATAAGAATTTGCGACCTGGTCTGTTCGTCCATGAGGGTATTCACGGTATAGTTTACAGTCTTAAGAAGCCTTGTTATTTCACTTGTCTTTGCAAACGCATTCAGATCAGCAGAGACAAGAGATTCTGTGTCACCCGCATTCTGGGAAAAAACAGCAGGGACCATAAGAATCACTGCAGCCAGAGAAATCAGTAGTTTTCTCATTGTTATCCTCTTGATTATCAGATTTTGTATTCACGGCTAATGCCGGATTGATGAAGCATTTTCAATATAAGCAATTGTATACTGAATTCAAACAATTCGTCACTATTTTTTTATCCAGTCAATCAATATAAAATAAAAGCTGCAAAGAAGACCTTTTTTCATATTAGAGCAGGGCATGATGCACAAAGATACCCGGATTATTCTAAACTTCCTTAAAGTAACCGGTTTTTAAAAGTTAAACAAAATACGAAAAATAGTTGAAGATATACCGCCTGTTTTATTCTTATTAACAGATATACAGTATCAAGGAGCGCCTGATGGAATCCCCTGAAATAAAAAAAAGCTACGAAGAGATCAACAGTAAAATAAAAAAGGGAAATGCTGTTGTGGTCACAGCCGATGAAATGCCCGCTATTGTTAAAAGCGAAGGTGTAAAAAAGGCGTTTGAAAAGGTTGATGTGGTCACTACCGGAACTTTTGGCATAATGTGCTCTTCAGGCGCATTCATCAATTTCGGACACACAAAACCTAAAATGCGCGCCTCGAAGGTCTGGCTCAACGATGTTGAGGCGTACGGCGGGATTGCCGCAGTCGACTGCTACATAGGAGCGACACAGGTACGTGACAACGACCCGCTTAACATGGTGCACCCCGGTGAATTCAGCTACGGCGGCGGGCATGTTATTGAGGACCTTATTGCGGGCAGGCCTGTGAAGCTGCGTACAAAAAGTTACGGCACAGACTGCTATCCGCTTAAGGATTACGAAAAGACAGTTACCATCAACGATCTCCGGAACGCGTTCCTGTACAACCCGCGCAACTCTTACCAGAACTACAACACTGCCGTTAACCTTTCGAAAAAGATGATATACACTTACATGGGCATACTGAAACCGGATATGGGGAACATCACATATTCAAGCGCAGGACAGCTCAGTCCGCTGCTGAATGATCCGTATTACTGGACAATCGGCACCGGGACAAAAATATTCCTGGGCGGGGCAACAGGCGCGGTCACATGGCAGGGGACACAGCACGACCCCTGCTCAGAACGTGACGAAAACGGCATGGTCATAGGCGGATCAGGGACAATAGCCGTCACAGGGGACATGAAGGAGATGAGCACTGATTTTATCAGGGGCGCATCTATTACAGGATACGGCTGTTCACTTATGGTGGGACTGGGAATTCCGATCCCCATCCTTAACGAGGAACTTGCATACTTTACAGGACTCACTGACAGCGACATCAAGGCTAACGTGATTGACTACGGAATGGATTATCCCGATGGAAACTACAGGCCGATCAAACAGGTGACATACGCTGAACTTAAGTCCGGCACAGTTGAGATCAATGGAAGACGCGTACCGTCTGCTCCTTTGTCGAGCTATTCCCAGGCAAAAAAAATTGCATCGATACTCAAGGACTGGGTTGAACACGGATTTACCATTGGTGTTCCCCAGATACAGATACCGACAGTGCCATATAACAAAAAATAGATGACACACACCCGGCGGTTCTACAGGCACACCGCCCCTTCATGGGGCACTGCCTTCAACGTAAAACATCATGCATCCGACCTCCATATACTGGCTGACAGTGACCTGCATGATGCAGCATACCGCGTGCTTGTACAGGTGCGGGAAGAACTGGACGGACACATAAAGGAACACCAGGACTTTCTCTATTCACTCTCGCCCGTTGACCAGCCTGCTGACTGCCCTGAAATAGCAGCAATGATGTACCGGGCATCGCAGCTTACAGGCACAGGCCCCATGGCCGCGGTGGCAGGCGCTATTGCTGAACTGACGGGGAAAGAGCTGCTGAAACATTCATCGGCAGTGATCGTTGAAAACGGCGGTGATATATGGCTGAGCGTCCCCGACCCTGTTATTATTGCCATCTACGCAAAAAATATCTACTTCAGGGATAATATAGCGGTAAGGCTGGATCCGCGGCAGATGCCATGTTCGGTCTGCACATCAGCACCTAAGCTGGGGCATTCCCTGAGTTTCGGGAAGGCCGATTCGGTTACTATCATTGCAGAGAGCGGGGCACTTGCCGATGCCGCAGCGACCATGACCTGCAACATGGTGCAGGAAGAGAATGATATGGAATCTGCTCTTGACAGGGCACTTTCGGTACCGGGCGTAACCGCCGGGCTTATAATATTCAGGGATAAACTGGCCCTCCAGGGCGATCTGGAGCTCGCCCCGCCGCGATAATTCATTTATTAATATGAATTTTTTGTAGACGCACTGATGGTTTATTTCAATTAATTTCTTGCATAATATTTTCACAGGCCGGTTTACTTTTTAAGCGGCTTATTACAGCATCAACGCAGGAGCACACCATGAAATCAGTAAACGTACTTCTAATATTTAAAAAAGAAATAATGTACAAGCCCATCATATACCGTATAGCAAAGGACTTTGACATAGTGTTTAACGTGCTTGAGGCCAAAATCCTCCCCAAGCTTGAAGGCCGGCTTATACTTGGCCTGAAAGGAACGGATGAACAGCTTGAAAAAACTTTAAAATATTTTGCCGGCGAAGGGGTCGAGATACAGGTCCTGGCCGATATGATCAGCAGGGATGAAAAAAAATGTGTCCACTGCGGAGCATGCACTGCCGTGTGCAGGGTTGACGCACTCTATATAGACAGGGAAACAATGGAAGTGCAGTTCGACCCGGGCAAATGCGTGGCATGCGGCCTCTGCCGCATTGCATGTCCGGTGAAGGCCATGTCAGGAACTGCAATCGACAGGGAAATATGACCCTCAACGAAAAAACACAGCCATCAAAAGGGCTTGAACGGCTCCTGACCACGCTTGCCCTTGAATCGATCAACATACCGATCCACGGCATCGATGACCATCTGAATAAACTGCTCATGCACATAGGAAAGTACACGAAGGCCGACCACTGCTATATCCTGACCCCGTCCGAAGACAGGAGCGAACTTATTTTCAGCCACAGCTGGTGCCGCAGGGGATATGTGCCGACTTTAGACAGCATCAGGAATAGTGATATTTCGCTATACTGGAATATTAAAAAGAAAGAAGTAATTTTCGTGCCCGATGTTTTCAGCCTTAAATACCATCCGGATTCGGATATTAAAGCGCGGCTCAATCCCAGATTAAGATCAGCCATTGTTGCCCCTCTAATCTTGAACGATGTTTTACAGGGTTTCCTCGGCTGCAGCCTGACCAGCAGGATGACATTTCTCCCCGGGGAACTGCAATCGGTATTAAGGATATCAGCCGAGCTTGTTGCCAACCTTTATGAAAAAAAAAGAATTTATTCACAGGTCTTCATTGCCGAAAGTATAGTTGCAAAGTCAAACAACATTCTTGCATATTTCGACGGCAGCGGGAAGATACAGTATGCCAATACCGCTTTTCGGGAGAACTTTACAGGCCCGGACCTGTACACCAGCGGCACCGACTTTTACAGCATATTCAGCAACATCGCAGATTCATCCGACAGCAAGCTCAACAAAAAATTCAATGCGGCGCTATCGGGAAAAGATTCACAGATTGAAGTATGGATTAAAAACCGCAGCAACCTCAGCCTGTATGAAATTTCTCTACACTCAAACAACAGTGAATACGGAAATACACCAGGTGTTATTTTCAACGGCAGGGACATAACAGACCGTGTACAGCTTGAAGCCGGCATTCTTAAAGCAATATCCCAGGAACGTAAAAGGATCGGAATACTCCTGCACGATGACCTGGGACACGACCTGCTGGCAGCTGACATACGGCTGAAACTCTTATCCGACAGGATACATGACGTAGCCCCTGAAACATCTGAAGAACTTGTCGAAATCGAAAAATCCGTGAAATACATGATGAACGACGTACGCAGGCTTTCACATGGACTCATACCTTTCAAGAACCAGGGACTTGATCTGAGAGAAATGCTTGACGCCGCCTCAATCATGATGTCCAAATATTACGGTCTGCAGTGCAGTTATACAATTCACCATGATGTTAATATAACATCCGAAGCTGTAATAAGTGAACTGTTCAACATTATTACAGAGTCATCGGTCAATGCCGTAAAGCACTCGGGCTGCGACAGCATCTCAATAGACCTGTCCCCGGAAAACAACCTGTACGTTATGAAAATAACAGATAACGGCCAGGGGATTCAGGAAAAGAAACTCAGGTTCCCCGGCGCGGGTCTTGAGATCATGAGGTACAGGGCGAGATCGATCGGGGGTCTTCTTGAAATCAAGGGGTCGCGCAACCATGGAACAACGGTTAAAGTCAGTTTTAACCCTGAACGCATCAACCTATAAAGGAGCCATAAGATGGAATCCGTAAAAGTAACAAGAATTGTTATAGTGGATGATCACCCGATTGTAGCAAACGGCATCCAGCAGCTCATTAACAGGGAGCCCGACATGAAGGTTGTAAAATCCGTTCAGGATGCCGAAACTGCAGTCAGGGCAATTGAATGCGATTCGCCGGACCTTCTCATAGTCGACATTTCACTCAAGGGCGCTACAAACGGCATTGACCTCATAAAGGGACTGAAAAAAAGATATCCCAAAATCATGACACTCGTGCTCTCAATGCACGACGAGAACCTTTACGCCGAACGCGCGATCAAGGCAGGGGCCAAGGGCTACATAATGAAGAATGACCTGACCGACAATATTGTTAAAGCAATCCGCACTATTCTTTCCGACAGGCTTTACCTTAGCGACATGATTACATCAAAACTCCTGAACAACATAGCAAATGAAAATATTGCAGATGATGAATCCATCATAAAAACCCTTAGTGACCGGGAATTTGAAGTTTTTGAATACATAGCTGCAGGACTTAAAAGCAGCGACATAGCAAAGGAAATGAACATAAGCGTAAAAACAGTAGAAACCCACAAACTGAACATAAAATCCAGGCTTAATCTCCGCAGCGGTACAGGCCTGACAAAATACGCAATCGAGTGGAAACATAAAAACCCCTGACAGACCCCACAGTCGCCCGCATACGGGAGCAAAACCCCAAAAAAACAATTGAAAAAAAAACGGTCTACTTATATTATTCTTAACATAATACCGGTTTACAATTGCGGTATATCACCCGGGGGTATTAGCGATGAAGAAGGTTCTGCTTGTCATAACAATCTTTATAACAGCTGTTTCATTATATGCCGATAAGAAAAAAAGCTCCTCACTATGGGACGGCAACGCAGGCAATACAATCATAGGCAGACAGATCTCCTTGATTGAGCTTGATGCATTCTATAACGGAAAAATTTCGAAGATCAACCTGGCAGATTATAAAGGTAAATGGATTATACTCTTTTTCTATCCCGCGGACTTTACATTTGTCTGTCCAACAGAACTGAAAGAACTTTCTGATTACTACCAGGAATTCAGGAACGACGGTGCCGAGGTATTCAGCATAAGCACTGATTCCGCCTGGGTCCACCGTGCATGGCAGAAGGATAATCCGCTCCTGAAGAATATCAGGTTCCCCATGCTTTCAGACCGGGCAGGAATCCTCTGCAGGTCACTTGGAGTTTACAACGAATCGACTGGAACGGCAATACGTGCAGTATTCATTGTTGATCCTGATGGAAGAATAGTTGCCGCTGAATTCACCCATGATTCAATAGGCCGTAATGCTGGCGAGATACTTAGAAAACTCGACGCTGCAATCGCAGTCCGCACGGGCGGCGGGCTCTGTCCCGCGGGATGGAAGGAAGGCGACAAAATGATCAATGAAGAATAGAGGTTAACCATGAAAAATTTTCTGCTTCTCTGCTTAACTGTTTCAATTTTCTCCATGCTTGACGCCGGGACACCGGTCAGTGCAGCGTCCGGGAAAAAAAATGTCTACTATTTCTATGCCGAGTACTGTGAAGCATGCAAACGGGCAGCGGACCATTTTAAAAAACCTGCAAAACTTGCAGATGGCGCTTCGTGGATTTACGAGGACCTGAACTTTATATCATACCGCATCGTAGATGAGCAGAACAAACTGGTTAAAAAAAATATAAACAAGCTAATCAATATGTGCGAATCCATAAAAAAGAGGACCGGCAAAAGTGAATTTATCTACTACGACAGGGACACCTATGAATATCATACAAAAAACGGACTACCCTATTATAAAAAACAAAACAGGTATGCAAAAAAAGATGATCCCTTTCCTACACCTGTCTTCATCATAGGCGACAGGGTGATTCTGGGATTTAACCTGAACCTGATTTCTGCAGTAAAATCACGCCTGTGAAAATTTCAAACAAAGTTGTTATATTTGTTGACTAAAAGAAATGGTATTATGCTATTAATAAATAACTAATATTTATATGAGTCTGCGTCTCTATGCTGCAGGGAACCCTGCGGGGCAGTTTCAGGGATTTAATCCTTGGCTCCCTTTTTGAATAAGATTCGCAAAAAATTAGCTCATATTTGGAGAAAACTATGTTAATGATTCCGGTGTTCTAATTTTTTACCTGAAATTATACACCGGGCGTAAAATAAAACATATATAAAGAGCAGATTTCTTTATATCCCGAACTAAAAATTGCATATCATCATCGCAATCCTTAGTAAACACATATATAAATTTGGGAGGATATTCATGCCTGTTACCAGAAGAAATTTCCTCAAACTGTCCGGTGCAACTGCTGCCGGGAGCTTTTTGGGAGGTGCGTCTTTTATGACCGGTTGTAGTGCCGGTGTAGATAAACTGAAAGGCGCAAGTGAAAGCACAACTATCTGCCCCTATTGCGGAGTCGGATGCGGACTTATCGTTTCTACACGCAACGGAAAGATAGTTAACATTGAAGGTGACCCTGATCACCCTATAAACCAGGGATCATTATGCTCCAAGGGCGCTGCCCTGTACCAGGTTGGCGTAAACGCACGCCGTCTTGACAAGGTGCAGTACAGAAGGCCTGGCGGAATAGAATGGGAAGAGATCACATGGGACGAAGCTGTAAAAAAGATCGCCCGCAGAGTAAAAGACACGCGTGACGCAACCTTCCAGGAAAAAGAGGGTGATGTTACCGTAAACAGGACCAACGGTATTGCCAGTTTCGGCGGTGCAGCCCTTGACAACGAAGAGTGCTATGCACTGTCAAAATTCCAGAGGATTCTGGGAGTCTCGTACCTGGAACACCAGGCGCGGATTTGACACTCCGCAACAGTCGCCGGTCTGGCGGCTTCTTTCGGTCGTGGTGCCATGACCAATCACTGGATCGACATCAAAAACGCTGACGTAGTCATCGTTATCGGATGTAATCCCGCAGAGAATCACCCCATATCATTCAAATGGGTGCAGAAAGCAATGGAAAACGGCGGAAAGATGGTAGTTATTGATCCCCGTGTAACCAAGTCAGCTTCCCTTGCAAATCTTTATGCACAAATCCGTCCCGGTACAGACCTTGCATTCCTTGGCGGTATAATCAATTACCTCCTGGAAAAAGACCTTATTCAGAAAGAGTATGTGGTGGAGTACACAAACGCGGCATACATAGTAAATAAGGATTTCAAATTCAACAACGGTCTCTTCTCGGGCTACGACGCAGCAAAAAGATCATATGACACAAAAACCTGGACATACCAGCTTAACGACAAGGGAGTTCCAAAACAGGACAAATCCCTGAAAGATCCGCAGTGCGTATACCAGCTGATGAAAGCACATTACGGCAGGTACACACTGGAAAAGGTTGAATCAGTTACGGGCTGTCCAAAGGATACAATTTTAAAAGTTGCAGATATGATCGGCTCTACTTCAAAAGCTGACAAAGTGGCAACTGTAATGTATGCCATGGGTATAACACAGCACACTGTAGGAACACAGAACGTCCGTGCACTATCAATTCTCCAGCTTCTCCTTGGCAACATGGGACTTGCAGGCGGCGGTATCAATGCCCTCCGCGGAGAATCAAACGTACAGGGATCAACTGACCACGGTCTGCTCTACCACATACTCACTGGTTATTTACCTGCACCGAACACACAGAAACACCCCACTTTTGCCAAGTACAACGAGACAACACCAAAGACCCAGGACCCTATGAGTATCAACTGGTGGAAAGAAAGACCCAAGTACCTCGTTAGTATGCTTAAGGCATGGTATGGAGACGCTGCAAAGAAAGAAAATGATTTCTGCTACGATTACCTGCCCAAGTCAAGCAAAGGCACACCATACATGGTTGTCTTTGAAGATATGCTCAAGGGCATAATCAAGGGCGCTTTCTACATGGGTACAAACCCGATAGTAGGCGGACCTAATGCGAACCGCAGCGTAAAGGCGATGGAAAAACTCGACTGGCTTGTGGCAGTTGACCTCTGGGAAACAGATTCATCGATCTTCTGGAAACGCAAGGGTGTTAACCCCAAGGACATCAAAACCGAGGTATTCCTCCTCCCCGCAGCATCATCAGTGGAAAAAGAGGGCAGCGTATCCAACTCGGGACGATGGGCACAGTGGAGATTTAAGGCAGTCAAGGCTCCGGGACAGGCTAAAGCCGACCTGGATATAGTTGACATGGTATTCCGCGAAGTGCGCGACCTCTACAAAAAAGAGGGCGGGAAATTTCCCGATCCGATACTTAACGCAACATGGAACTATACACATCCCGGCGAGCATGAGCCCGATCCGAGACTTGTTGCTAAAGAAATCAACGGTTATACAACAAAAGATAAAAAACAGATGGAATCCTTCATGGACCTCAAGGATGACGGATCTACTGCAAGCGGATGCTGGATCTACTGCGGCAGCTACACAGATGAAAACCAGATGGAACGCCGCGGACTTGATGAAGGTTTCGGCAAAATCGGGATGTTTCCTGAATGGTCATGGTGCTGGCCTCTCAACAGGCGTATCATATACAACCGTGCAGCCGTAAACCGAAAAGGTGAACCATGGGATCCCAAGCGCCCGGTAATAAAATGGACGGGCAGCAAATGGAAAGGCGACATCGTTGACGGCGGTCCGAAATTCGGTCCGGCACAGAAGAATCCTTTCATCATGAACTCCGAAGGTGTTGGTAAACTCTTCTCCAATGGTGTTAATGACGGCCCGTTCACTGAACACTTCGAGCCTATGGAAAGCCCTGTAGCAAACGGTTTAAACACACAGAAGGTCAACCCTGCTTCTCTTATCATGGAAGGGGTTAAAGGCAATTTCGGCAGTTCAAGCCAGTATCCCTATATAGGAACATCGTACAGGGTTGTTGAACACTGGCAGGCAGGTGCGATGACTCGTAACCTCCCATGGCTTGCAGAGCTCGTTCCTGACATGTTCTGTGAAATAAGTCCATCTCTTGCTAAAACAAAAGGCATTAAAACAGGAGACAGGGTTACTATCTATAACGGCAGGGGTTCAGTAAGTGCCTATGCGCTGGTAACTGAAAGGGTACAGCCCATGAAGGTTCAGGGCAAAACTGTTGAAATGGTAGGTATGATCTGGCATTTCGGTGCGGGATGCGCAGTATCCGGTGACTCGTGTAACATGCTTACACCGTCGATCGGGGATGCAAATACAATGATCCCTGAATTCAAAGCATTTCTTGTAAACATCAGGAAGGAGGCATAACATGAGCGGAAATGCATTTCTCGTAGACACAACTAAATGCTCAGGATGCCGTGCGTGCCAGGTTGCCTGCAAGCAGTGGAATAATCTCCCGGCCGAAAAAACAAAATTCTTTGCCGGCCCGGAATACACAAACCCGGCTGAACTTTCAGCCATTACATTCAACCACGTGAAGTTTTTCCCCGTGGACATGTCCAACAAGGAAAAACCCGTGTGGACAATCATGCACAAAAAATGCTATCACTGTTCAATCGCCAACTGCGAACGCGTATGTCCTGAAAAGGCCATATACAAGCTTGAAGGCTGGACAGTGATCGACCAGGACAGGTGCATCGGGTGCGGCGCGTGCGTTAACGCATGCGTATACCATGTTCCACATGTACTTGAAGAGGACCTCTCACAGTACGGTACAGAGCAGCCCCTCAGGAAATATAAGTCATACAAATGCCACGCGTGTACAGTTAATAAACGTGCTGTACCTGCATGCGCAAAAGTATGCCCAATGGGTGCCTTAAGTTATGGCCCAAGGCATTCTCTAATAAAGAATGCACAGGAGAGACTTGAAAAAGTTAAGGGTGATTTCCCGAAGGCAAGTATCTATGGTCTTGATGAATTCGGCGGCCTTGGGGTAATAACAATACTCAAGGATGCACCAGAAACATACGGTCTGCCGGTGAATCCTAAACCGATAGACATTACAAAAATCAAAGAGATACATGATACATATGCGCTCCTTGACCTCTTTACGTTCCGCAACAAGATGCTCAAGAAAGCCGCATACAAACTTTCAAATAAAATGAATGTGTAACTCACTCTGCATTAAAATGCAAAAGGGAAGGCTCAGGCCTTCCCTTTTTTTTCATACAGTGAACTGGTTTATAAGCTGAAATATTACACTTGCTTATTGTAACAATACTTGGAAATTTAAACTAATCAAACATATGGGTAAAATAATGCATAATCATAAAACAACTCTTGAGCTCTACAGGAAAAACCTCCTGAAACAGGAGATCCTGACTGAAGAAAATATCAACTTTTACGCCGATATTTTCGATTACCAGTTCAATAAAACTTCCGAATGGACAGCAAACCTGCCCGCTGTAGAAATCCAGGCAGACGGGACTGAACCTGTACTCAAATCCTCATCGATTAAATGTGAACTGATACCACCGGAACTGCTTTTCTCAAGCCTTTCAGAACTTGCAGCGATCATTCACAAACATAATCCCGGAATGGATTTCAGCCACGCAATTGACAGTATAAAAAAAGATCCCGGAACCTGTAATGACATAATTGAATCTCTGACCGCAAAGGATACGTCAAAATTCGAATCCCTTGCTGTATCATCGAAACTCGGTTTAGACGAGTACCTGTTTCTCGCGGTAAACTGGTTCAAACCGCTCTTTATCGCATTAAGGGAGAAACACCATAAGGCAGATCCTGATACACATAAAGACAGGACATGTCCATTCTGCGGATATTATCCTGACATGGCGATCTTTGCCGGCGAAAAGGAAGGTAAGCGCTACCTCAGGTGCGGACTGTGCGAAAACCAGTGGCCTTACCGGAGAATTTCGTGCGCCATATGCGGCGAAAGTAACCAGAAGAAGCTTGAATACTTTTCAGAAGAGGGGCACGAAAGATACAGGATCGATGCATGCCATACATGCAACGGTTATGTAAAATCGGTCAAATTAAACAAGTTTGAGGAACCTGAAAGCTGTGATCTTTCAATAGAAAATCTGCTCACGTTATCATTTGATGCAGAAATGCTGAGGAAGGGATTTAGCAAACCCTGAAATTATGAAAACATTCCTTGAAAAGAAAATCGTTACACCCCTGCTTGACCTGCTCCAGCAGGGGATTACACCGGAAAAGCTGGCGCTCTCTGTCGCCCTTGGATTCATCATAGGTATAATTCCTCTCATAGGAGTATCGACTGCAATATGCGCTTTGATTGCAATAATGTTCGACCTTAATATAGTCGCAACGCAGATTGTAAACTATATCGCCTACCCGCTCCAGCTGGTATTTTATATTCCATTTATCAAGGCGGGCGAGAACATACTTGGAAATTCTGCATCAGGACTTACCATTTACGGTATCAAAAATCTGTTTAACGAAGGATTTATCAGCGCAGTGAAAGTTTTATGGTATGCCAATTTACAGGGTATACTGGTTTGGGTGATGATCACGGTTCCCGTAACTCTTGCGGTCTATTACCTGTTCCGGTTTGTTTTCCGAAAATTTTCAGTCATAGTCCCTGCAGGGGAATAGCCAGGGACTCTTTACTGTCTGCCGTTATTTATCTTCAGGCAGCTCTATTACCTGCCCGGGGAATATAAGAATCGGACTCTTAAGTACACCTTTATTATGCTTCCATATTAGCTCCCACTTCCTGTAATCATTGTATCGTTCAGAACTTATCTTTACCAGGGTGTCGCCCTCTTTTATCACGTACCTGTTTTTCCCGTCAACTGCCTCGACAGGTTTTATCTCTTCAGCGGCTTTCTGCTGAAGCGCTGACTTAAGCTCCTGCGCGTCTTTCTGCTGTTCAACTGTGTTTATTTCGCTGTCAGACTGAATTCCTTTATTCTGATCCTGCGGCACAGTCCTGTTTTTATATTTTGAATAAAGATAGTATATTCCCAGTAGCAGAAGAATCATAAGCAGCAGGGTGATCAGTGGTTTCCATATTGATTTTTTCTTAACTGCCGGTGCATTTTCTTTTTCAGCGGCCGGAATTTTTTTAACTGCATCTGCTTTTGCCGCAACAGGGACAGCTGTTTTTTTCACTGCCGGAATTTTTTTTGATGCAGCAGGTTTTTTTGCTATTACCGGTTTTTCGGCTTTAACAGCGGCTGATTTTCCCAGGGCCAGTTTAATATGTTCCATGGCAGTATCTGTAAATTTATATTTTTTCAGAATATACTGGAGACTTCTTTTTTCTATATCAGTTACTTTGCCGCCGTCCTGTATGAGCCGGACAATCTTCTTCGCATCATTGAGCGATATGCGGCCGTCCCCCTGCCCTGCCACACTTGCCTTTGCCATATCAAGAATGGCCTTGTCATAGTTTTTACCATCAATTGTTTTATAGTATGATGCCATGTCTCTGCTCCTTAACGGGATTATATTCCGAATAATCTATTATAACTAATATTAGCATTTTAGAGTGCATGTCAATAAAAACTTAAAACTCAATACAATTAACCTGAAATTAACTCCTAAATCTAAAAAAAATTAAAAAATTAAAAAAAAATTAATTCTATGCTTGACGAAAAGAACCTCTTTTTGTATTTTATTGTTAGCACTCAATAAGATTGAGTGCTAACAATAAAGCAAAGTTTTACAGGAGGTTGCTCATGAAATTTGGCATAACAAAAAGGAATAACAGCCTGATGGCTGATCCCGGCGCATTCAGATATGGAATTGACAGGTTATTTGACAACTTCTTCAACCTGAAGCCCGCGTCAATGTTTGATTCCGAATGGCTTCCTGCTGTTGATGTTTACGAGGATGAAAAACACATACACATCAAGGCGGATGTTGCCGGAATCGAAGAGAAGGACCTTGACCTGAACCTGCAGGATAATGTTTTCACAGTATCAGGTAGAAGGAATGAGGAGAAAAAGGAATCATCCGGCAGAAACTGTTTTGTAAGCGAAAGAAGGTTCGGTTCATTTTCAAGGTCAATAGCCCTTCCGGAGGGGGTAAATCCTGAAAGTGTTAAGGCAGAGCTTAAAAACGGCGTTCTAAAAGTCACGATAGAGAAGCCGAAAACATAAGAATCAAAAAAAATCAAAATTGATATCCACTAAGGAGGTGCGTTATGTATAACTACAATCTTTTTGACAACATGTTCCAGCTAAAAGGCCTTTTTGATGATTTTTTCAGGGACGGGACATACGAAGCCGCATCGGGTATGCCCCCTGTAAAAATCTACAGCAACGACGACAGGGTGATTGTGAAAGCCCTGGTACCGGGAATTGAACCGGAGGATATTGACATGCAGATCATAGAGGACAACCTGATGATCAGCGGAGAAAAGAAGAGCGATTACACCGGTGATACGTACATCAGGAAAGAGAGAAGATTCGGCGATTTTAAAAGATCAGTTAAACTCCCGTACAGGGTCAATACCGGGACAGTAAAAGCTGACCTGATCAATGGGGTACTCACCATCACACTCCAGAAATCAGAAGAGGCCAAACCTAAAAAAATCGAGATAAACTAAAGGAGGTATGCCATGATTGAAAGAAATGTAACATATGCAAGCGGCGAACAGAAAAAGGTTTATGTTCCCCTGACTGACATCTGCGAAACTCCTGACACCTACTCCCTTAAAATGGAAGTACCGGGAGCCGCAAGAGAGAACATTGACATAGTGATCGAGGATGACGAACTCCGCGTAACAGTCAAGGCTGCGGCAGAGGATACTGAAGAGTCCCTTAAATACGCCGAGTTCGGGAGCAGGGACTTTTACAGGGCATTCAGGGTCGGCAACGAGATCGACCGGAACAGGATCGAGGCGAAACTTGAGAATGGTGTACTGAACATTCTTCTCAGCAAAACCGAGGAGGTAAAACCGAGAAAAATCCAGATTACTCACAACTGAGAGGATATGACGTCTGGTACAGGATAAAAGGTCAGAAGGCATTGCGGGGGCAATGCCTTCTTTTTATAGATTCTTAAAGGCCTTGATTGCTTTATCAGGAATTTTATATTTCACAGTTGAATCAAGCACAAGCCCGCCGTAAAGCATCGCGATGTAATTCAGATTAAATTCTTTCTTTTTAATGAGAAGTTTAATAGCATTCTGATACATCTCAGCGGCCACATCAAAGATAAAGCTGATCAGTAGTTGGTGATCCTCGATATTATACAGCATGATCAGTTTTACAAGGTTCTTGTCCACCTCGACAACCCATTCAGGGTCGAGGTCTTTCACATGAATGATAAATTCCTCGTGATCAATATAGAAAAATGCGGTCTCCTTTGCCGTGCTGATCATAAATGGTATACTGGGGCCGTTAAGCTGATTATACATAAAACCGAAGAGCCCATCTTCGGGAAGGAGGTCACCCGGTTTCTGTTTTTTCAGGGCCTTGATTATATCATCGTTACTGTTATGGCCGCTGAACATTTTAAGTTTTTTCATCACTGCCTCATTCTGATCTTATATAAGTTGTGCTACCGGAAAAGGTTCTGCACCGCCGGTATCATTGATATGTCATTGATTATTACAAGTACCCCAAGGATTATAAGAAACACAATTCCGAATGTCATTATCCTTGCCATGATAGCATCATTAATCGGTTTGCCCCGGACAGCCTCTATCAGGTAAAACACAATATGGCTGCCGTCGACAGCCGGAATCGGCAGAAGGTTCATGAACATCAGGATGATTGAAATCTTTGCCATGAGCAGTATAAAATCAGACACTCCCCTGTAGTAGAGAACATCCCCTGCTATCATTACCATTCTTATGGGCCCTGAAAGATTCTCCTGGAGGTCCAGTTTTCCCCTGAAGAGCATACCGAAACCTTTTATATTCATGGCAAGAAAATCCCACGCTTCAGAGAATGATCGCGTAAAACTTTCAGCTGCTCCGTACTGGACAAAGGCCATGTCAAAATTTCCGGGGAAGGCAAGCTCAACACCTATCATCGGTTTTTTATCGAATGTGACCTTACCCGTAAGACGTTTATTCTCAACATCAAGTGCGATCTCCCTGCCCGAAGATTTTTCAATCTCTTTTTTGAACCCGGCATATGAAGCGATTATTTTACCGTCAATCTTTACGGCACCAGACGCTATCAACGATTCAAATTCCTCGTTGCCCGAAATCACATCTCTTTTTTTCATGTCTGGTGATGTAATTGTGTAGATTTCTTTAACCACAGGCCTTACAGATGTTGTTTTGTCTGCACCCTGGTGCCTGTAGCCAAGGACTATCTCTCCCGAACCCTCTCGTATCATCCTGTTGAGGTCTCCGGGGGAGTGCACCTTGATAGAATTTACAGTATATATAATATCTTTATCACCAAGACCGGACTTTTCTGCAACGCTCCCCTTTACAACGCGATTGACTGCAATTCCCTCGGAATATGGCATAATCCCGATTGTAAAGCGGCTTTCATATTTATCCATTGAAGGTCTTATTGCAAGATTTTTACGTTCACCGCTCTTCTCCGTTGTAACCAGAAGTTCAGCACCTTCAGAAAAAAATACTGCGGCCTGTATGTCGGCAAAAGACCTGGTCTCCTTGCCGTCAATCGCAACAATCCTGTCGCCGGTCTGCAGACCTGCTGTATATGCCGGGGATGTGTAGTCTGCTGAAATATATTCCGCCGGAACCATGACAAGGCTGGACTCCCTGTCATAACCGATCATGTTCATCATAAAGAAAAGAAGAATCCCGAACACCAGGTTGAATATGGGTCCCATGGCAACAGTCACAATACGCTTTAAAGGGTGCGCGGAAAGGAATTCGTAGCCTTCACCTGTTCTTTCCTTCGTCGGGTCGTCGCCGTAAAACTGGCAGTACCCGCCAAAGGGTATCAGCGTAACCTGGTACGTGGTATCGCCGATCTTCTTCTTGAAAAATCCGGGACCATATCCCATTGAAAATACCCTGGCCTTGATTCCGACCATCTTCCCGCCGAGAAGATGCCCAAGTTCATGCACAAAGATGCACAACCCGAGGAGCACCACCGCTCCTGTAATATATGACAATGCCATCATATTCTTTTCTCCCTGATTATAGAGAGCGCCGTGTTTACGGCCTCCCTGTGTGATTCAAATATATCCTCAATACCCGGCTGAGCAATAAACTTAACCCGGGACATCGTTTCTTCAACTGTTTTAACAATGTCCATGTAACCCGCTTTTCTGTCAAGGAAAGCATGGACTGCAATTTCATTCGCTGCATTCAGTACCGCTGGTACATTCCCCCCTTTACGGCCTGCAGCATAACACAGGTCAATCGCCGGGTACTTCGCACTGTCATGGTCCCTGAAGTTAAGGCTGCCCACCCTGGCAAGGTCAAGCCTGCCGAAACTGTTCCTCAATTTTTCAGGCCACACCAGCGCGCCAAGTATGGGGAAGACCATGTCGGTCACGCCCATGTGCGCGTAAACTGCGCCGTCAACTGTCTCGACCATTGAATGCACCACGCTCTCGGGATGTATTATGACACTGATCCTGTCATAATCAAGGCCGAACAGGTGATGAGCCTCTATCACCTCAAGTCCCTTGTTCATCATTGTTGCAGAGTCTATTGTTATCTTGCTCCCCATGCTCCACGTGGGGTGCTTCAGCGCAATTTCAGGTGTCACCCTGTCAAGCTCTTCTGCCGGGTAATCCCTGAGGCTGCCACCTGATGCAGTGAGTATTATGCGTTCGATGTCATGCCGCTTCTGGTTATGCAGCAGTGAAAAGACCGCGCTGTGCTCGCTGTCAACCGGTATAAGTTCAACACCCTTCTGAGCCGCGAGTTTCATAAAAAGGTCTCCCGCCATAACAAGGGTCTCCTTGTTGGCCAGGGCCAGTCTTTTACATCCTTCAAGCGCGGCAATTGATGGTGCAAGTCCCGCCGAACCGACAATCGATGAGATAACTATATCACAACTTCGTCCTGCAAGTTCCCGTATCCCGCTCTCACCCTCCAGGAACTCAACGTTTTTATATAAACTTTTCAGATCCCTGAATTTTGATGATGCGCATATATTTATATCACCAACTGCTGCTGCTGCAGGCATAAACTCTTTTATCTGTTGTGACAATAAATCCAGGTTACTGTTACAGGCAAGTCCGCAAATCCTGAACCTTTCAGGAAGCGACCTTATAACTTTCAGTGAGGATACGCCGATGGAGCCGGTTGAACCGAGTATTGTTACATGCTGCATTACTTTCAGGGTATTCCTTTAAAAACAAGATAGTAATAGAAAAACGGGAGGGCAAAGATGATTGCGTCAAAAACATCCCACATGCCGCCATGCCCGGGGATTATGCGTCCTGAATCCTTTATACCGCCGTCACGCTTAACTGCCGATTCAACAAGATCGCCAATAGTTGCAAGAACGCTCACAATTATACCGAGAATTGCGCTTTCAAGCATTGTGAATAGCGCCGGGCCCTTGATAATGAACGAAGCGATAACCTGGTTGCCGAGAATAAACGCAATCACGCTGAAGAGCAGGCCGGAAAAATATCCCTCCCACGACTTGTTAGGCGATGCCGCGATTTTAGCCTTATGTTTGCCGAACATGATTCCGCCGAAGTAGGCGCCTGTATCATTAAGCATAACAACCGCTGTAAGCAGAAGTATATATTTAGAGCCGTCCCTGAGCGACTTAAGGAGGATCAGATGCGAAACTGAAAGCGAGATATACATAACGCCGAAGACAGTGACAGCCATGGAATAAGCCCCGCCTTTAAGCGGTCTTGTGAACAGCTGCAGGGTAAGAACCACGGCCATGAAAAGCACTGTAAACATAATGAACAGCCTCGCGTCAAATCCGGCAATTATCCCCGAATACCCGAATGGTTTGCCGAAGGCATAGAGAAACATGACAACGTTGACAAAGAAACCTGCGAGCAGACCGGTTTTTATAAAAGGTTTCTCTTCTTCGCTTTTATATGTGATCATATAGTATTCATAAAGACAGGTGAGTGATATAACGCATGAGGCAAAAAATACAGGCAGCGAAAAGAAGTCTTCTGTTATCAGCACATAAATAAGGACGGGAAGGGTTACAATTGCGCTGAGGATTCTGGTCATTGTCTCTTTATTTAGTACACTCATATTCCTCCGAATCTCCTTTCTCTCTTTTGAAATTCAACAATCGCCGCGTAAAGGTCTCCAGATTTAAAATCAGGCCAGAGGGTCTCCGTGAAATAGAGCTCCGCGTAAGCTGCCTGCCACAACAGAAAGTTGCTGATCCTGTATTCGCCGCTTGTCCTTATAAGCAGGTCAAGCTGCGGCAGGTCTGATGTGTAGAGGAATTTTTCAAGTTTCTTCTCTGTGAGCTTTTCAGGCTTCTTTAGCGAACCGGCCCAGTCGTTGACGGCCTTTACTATCTCCTGCCTGCTGCCGTAGTTGACGCAGAAATTCAGCGTGATCTTTTTATTATCCGCTGTTTCCTCAACAGCACGCAGTATCGATTTTTTTGTTGATGACGGGAGCCCTTTCAGGGATCCCGAATGTTTGATTCTTATATTTTTTTCTTTTATTGATGGAAGCTTGGTTTTAAAAAAGTATTCCAGCAGTTCCCATAATCCCCTGACCTCGGTTACAGGACGGGACCAGTTTTCTACGGAAAATGCATAAAGCGAAACAGCCCGGATACCCAGCTCAATGGCCGTGTCCATAACCGGTTCAATAATATCCGCGCCGTATTTATGACCTTCACTCCTGGACAACTTGCGCATTTTTGCCCATCGCCCGTTACCATCCATGATAATACCCACGTGGGCAGGTATGGGACCAGGCTTTATCATTTTTTTTATGTTATCCATTGACCCCGGGTCAGAAAAAAGATTAACCTGCCGCTGTGTCAGTAGGGAAAAGACCGGCGGTCAGGCACAGAAAAGAGACTCTAAATGCTGAGAATCTCCTTTTCCTTATTTTCAGTCAGTTTCTGTGTTTCGTCAATATATTTATCTGTGAGTTTCTGGATTTTATCCTGGGTACCCTTTGATTCGTCCTCGGTGATTTCCTTGTCCTTCTCAAGGGATTTCACCATTTCGTTGCCGTCCCTGCGCACGTTGCGGATTGCAACCTTGCATTCTTCGGCTTTACCCTTCGCAAGCTTGACGTATTCCTTTCTCCTCTCCTCTGTGAGTTCAGGTATCTGGAGGCGGATCAGGTTCCCGTCATTGGATGGTGTGATTGAAAGATCGGATTTAAGTATGGCTTTCTCCACTTCGCCCAGGTTGCTTCTATCCCAGGGCTGGATTACAACAAGTCTCGGCTCGGGTATTGATATTGTGGCAACCTGGTTTAAAGGCATTTCAGAACCGTACACACTCACTTTGAGTCCTTCAAACATGGCCGGGTTGGCCCTGCCTGTACGTATTGTGGAAAAATCCTTCTGAAGAGCCTTTATGCTCTTCTGCATCCTTCCCTCAACATCGCTCAAGATGTCATTGATCATAATAAATTACTCCGTTTCAGGAAATTTTAGTTCCTATTTTTTCTCCGAAAACGATCCTCTTCAGTGAACCTTTCTCGAAGAGGTTAAACACAATAATCGGAAGGTTATTATCCATGCACAGGGATATGGCCGTCAGGTCCATTACCCTGAGCTGTCTCTTTATTACTTCGATGAACGAAATCTCTTCAATCTTCTCGGCCGTAGGATCCTTTTCCGGATCACTGGTATAAACGCCGTCAACCCGCGTGGCCTTCAGCAGAATATCACAACCAAGTTCTACTGCCCGCAGGCTGGCAGCAGTATCAGTGGTAAAGTACGGGTGACCCGTACCTCCTGCTGCGATTACAATTCTCCCTTTTTTCAGATGATCCTCGGCCTTCTGTATGGTATACGGCTCAGCCACGTGCTTCATCTCGATTGCGGTGAGTACCCTTGTAGGCATGTTCATCTTTTCAAGAGTATTCTCAACAGCCATTGAGTTCATCACGGTAGCCAGCATCCCCATAAAATCGCCGGTTGACCTGCTGATACCAAGGGCTTCGGCCATGGCGCCTCTGAAAATATTTCCGGCGCCGATGACCATGGCAACCTCCACCCCGATCTCCGCGACCTCCTTAACCTCTGAAGCAATCTGATTGATTATATCAGGATTAATCCCGGATTTGCCGTCACCGGCAAGCGCCTCGCCGCTCAGTTTGAGAAGTATTCGTTTATAACGCGGTGTCAGTTCCCCTTGCATATATTACTTCATCCCTATCTGGAATCTTGAAAATCTTCCTACTTCGATGTTTTCCTTGAAGATTGCTATCTTTTCTTTGATGAGGTCCTTAATCTTGACGCTGCCGTCCTTGATATATTCCTGCTCAAGCAGGCATACTTCAGAATAGAACTTTGAAAGCTTGCCTTCAACAATTTTTTCTATTACATTGTCAGGTTTCCCTGAATTTTTCATCTGTTCCCTGTAAATCTCTTTCTCTTTCTCGAGAATTTCAGCAGGAACCTCTTCCACTTTAATATAAATGGGATTTGCGGCAGCAACCTGCATCGCAAGTTCTTTTGCAAGGGTCACAAAGTCTTCATTCCTTGCGACAAAGTCCGTCATACATTTCAGCTCAAGTATTACGCCAAGCTTACTGTTATTGTGAATGTATGAAGCGATAATACCCTCGGTTACCTCTGCACCCATTTTTTTATCAGCTGACGCGAGACCTTTTTTTCTCAGGTTTTCTACGGCTTTCTCCATGTTTCCGTCGCTGTCAACGAGGGCTTTTTTACAATCGACCATACCGGCCTGTGTTTTGTCCCTCAGTTCTTTTATCATTGCACTTGTTACTTCAGCCACTTTAATGCTCCTTAATTTGTTCTTAATCCCGCAGCTGTGTGCAGCGGGGAAAATATAAATCCATACCGAAAAAAGCAGATTATAAAATAATCTGCTTCCGATTTATCACCACTGGTCCGCCTTGGGCTCTTCGAGGACAGCCTCTTTTTCCTTCGGGGCAGCTTTCACTTCAGCCTCGTCTTCAACAGCTTCTGCAGCAGCAGGGGCAGATGCTCCATCCTCATCATCAAATGCTATATCGCTCGACTGTCCGCCTGACTGGCCTTCAACAATAGCCTTTGCCATAACTTCCAGGAACAGAGCAATCGCCCTGATCGCATCGTCATTTCCAGGTATCGGGTAATCTATATCATCAGGATTACAGTTTGTGTCAACAACCGCGAAGATCGGAATTCCAAGCTTCTGCGCTTCCTGCACTGCGATTGTCTCCCTCTTTGGATCTATGATAAAGAGCGCATCGGGAAGAGTCGCCATATTTTTAATACCGCTGAGTATCTTGTTTTTCTTTCCAAGTTCCCTCTGCAGTTCAAGAATTTCTTTTTTAGTTTCAGCATCCCAGGAATCATTTTCCTGCATTCTTTCCAGCTCCTTGAGCCTCTGGATTGAATTGTTTACTGTTTTAAAATTTGTAAGAAGTCCGCCGAGCCATCTTTCAGATACATAATACATGCCGCATTTCTCGGCATACTCAACGATCGCGCTCTGCGCCTGTTTTTTTGTTCCCACGAAAAGAACTTTTCCGCCGTTAGAAGAAAGATCTCTCATCGCCGAATAAGCGACCTTGACCCTCTGCATTGTTTTCTGCAAATCGATGATGTGAATGCCGTTTCTCGCGGTAAATATAAACTGCGACATCTTAGGATTCCATCGCCTTGTCTGGTGACCGAAATGTACACCGGATTCAAGTAAAGCTTTCATTGATACAACAGCCAATTGGGTACCCCCTGTAATAAAATTAGTAATTTGCGGCAGGATAACCTGACGCGACAAAACGGTTAATACCGTTATTATGATTGTGCTGATTCATAACTCGCGGATTCAGAAATAATGTATTACAACTTTACATTATAAACCTGCAGTTTATAAACAGCCCGTAAATTGAATCTTATTGCCTATTCTTCAGGAATGAGGCAACCGGTCACAAACCGGTTTAAATCCATACCTGGTTAATCTGTCATTCCCGCGAAGGCGGAAATCCCGGATACCCGGTACTTTTGATAGCCGCAGGCGCGGCCTTAAACCTTACGGAAAATTACAATCCCCAGGACAAGTCCCGTGAGAGACGCAAGATTTAATTTAAGGCTGAGACTAATAATCTCAAGGTTGAAACCAACGGGTCCAGTAAGAGATTCAGTTATTACCTTCATAGCCGGGGCGAATTTTACAATAAGGCTCCCGAGCGCAGATCCGAGGATTGCCCCGATAATCATGAACGCGAAGAAATATACCGTGTTTGATCTTTCAAAAACCATGTTTCATTACCGTAGACCAGAAAACAACGGCTATACGGAATGTCAAGATATTTACCGTGAAAATATCTGCTAATTAAACAGGTATCGGGCTATTTAATCATCTTTTAAGACCGATACGAAATTATAAAATATTCTTTACTTCGGTATTGTAAATACTTATTATAATATCAGACTTGCTGCAAACCTTTGTTTTGCTCGCGCGACATAACCCTGTTTTAAATAACCAGATATGCAGCAAATCAATTATGACCTGATCCTTTTTCCGGGCGTCTGCCAGGATGAGAAAATAAATTTTTTTTGAGGAACGGTGATTATGTCAATATCTGGTATTATGGACAGGAAATTTTTCCACAGGTATCAGGACAAGGATCCCTATGTCAGATCCTTCGCAAAATTTCTTTTTTTCATGTCAGCGTTATTTTTTTGCATGATGTTTATACTCTTCTTCGTAAATCTCCCGAAACTGGGACCTGTTCGTTCATTCGCCACGTCCGGAACATCCTGCATCAGTGCGACCTTATCCATGATACTGGTTGTAAAGGGGAAGGGACGGATGGCAGGGGCGGTCTTCTCAATTATCCAGACAGCCATTGTTCTTGCGGGACTCTCAACAAGGCCGGCTGAACTTGCACTTGTTACTGTGATTTTCTTCGCATTTCCCACAGTTGTCATGTCAACCATGTTCTCATTTAAATGGGTACATTTATCAGTGGCATCTCTTTTGTTTTCATCAATTATAATAAATTTTTTACGATTCGATATTTCCAAAATCCTGTCTACTCCGGAACACATAGCATACCAGGTTAAGATGGGGACCTTTCTTGCAGCCGGGAACTTTATCCTGGTTTATCTCTTCTGTATCGTAACAGTACGTTCTACAAAGGTCGCGCTTAAAATGAGCAAAGATGAAGCTGATAAGAACCGGGAGAAAAATGAATACATCGTTGAACTTATCAGCACCATCCGCAAATCCTATAACGAGCTGACTTCAGCAATGGGTGTGACTGACCAGGCCGTGTCAAATATTATCATAAACATGCAGACAGAGGCGGCAACAATCGAGGAACTTGTGGCCTCGATTGAAGAGGTCTCTTCAAGTACTACAAGCGTGGAGAACGCAACAAAGGATCAGAATCAATCCGTTAATGAACTTACAGAAAGCATAGAATCACTGACCCGGCTCATTGATTCACTGCAGGTTTTCGGATCCGAACTGCAGAAGAGATTTGCCACCATTGCCGAGATGTCCGCAATCGGCCGTTCATCCTCAACCGAACTGAATGAAGTCAACAGGAAGACACTTGTCAATTCAGACAACATGCAGATGATTACCGGGATCATAGATGATTTTTTCGACAGGATCAACCTCCTCTCGCTAAACGCTGCAATTGAAGCTGCGCGGGCCGGGGAGCATGGCAGGGGTTTCGCCGTAGTTGCCGATGAAATCGGGAAACTGGCGGACAATTCCTCAAGCGAACTCAAGAAGATAAAGGATCTCATTGAAACGAGCAGGAACGACGCACTTTTTTCAAATTCTATAATAGCAAGAATCATTGAATTCATTGAATCACTCGGCACCAGCCTCGTCGAACTCCAGTCAAAAGCCATGGAGACGATGACTGTTATCCAGCAGCAGGAGAAGATCAGGGGAGACATGGTTCTGAGAAACAAAAAGGTTTTCGAGAAGTCTGAAATAATCAGGAATGCCTCGCAGGAACAGACCCTGGCAATGGAGGAGATCAGCAAATCAGTGGACAACACCAACAGCCTGGTACAGGAAAACACCCAGAACGCGGAATCCCTTAACATGAGTTATGACAGAATGAAAAATATTTCCGGGGAGCTTAAACAGATTATGGAGGAGAAGGAGTAAGTCAGCCGGTTAACCTTACCCTGGAAAACCCGTGGTCCCTGTTAAATCAGGTTTACCGGGCTGCCGATACTTTTATGCAGCCCGGGACGCATAAAAGAATAAAGGTAAAGCCCGTTTAAATCCACTTCAACTGTATAAAGACAAACATTGCCACAGCCAGCACAGATGCAAATGCCGCGGTGAAGATGGCCTGCCTTTTCCTGCTCTCCATGTCGTATACAAAGAACGCCATTTCAAAAAACGGCCAGTATCCTATAATAAAAAGGATAAAGGGGAATCGTGGCTGCCACCAGGGATAATTCCACACAAGCGCCCCCCAAAGGTTCAGCACAATTTCAACGAGAACGCATAACCATGCCATGATAAATGCATAAAAGCGCCTGTTGTTTATTCTGCCAAAAACAAGCGCATCCTTGTCAGCGGGCAGAAGCTTTGTACTTGCAAGGCCCAGCAGGAGAAACATGAATATGATCTCGATGTTCCAGCCCATGAGAGGCTGGAAGGCAGTGGGGAACGAACACATCCATACAGCGGCATAGCCTCCTGTTGCAGTATAGAACAGGCCGTTCCATATTTCATTGAAGGCGTCTGTGAGAAAAAAAGCGATCCCGGCAAAAACGCCGGCCCAGTTATCCCTTCTGATCTCTTCAATATATGAATTGACCACTACAACAAAAATCGGTATAATGTACCACTTGAACATGCCTGTATGCCTGAGTATGGCAGAGGCCTCCTGTGAGCCCTTACCCGGCGCAGTAAAGTTCTGGAAAAATGGTATAAGCCACACACCGATATAGGTTATGGCTATTATAATCCAGACCAACTTTACCTGGCGTACGCGCAACGATCCTGAATTTAACAACATGGTATCACCTCGCAACAATGATTAATGCAATGTAAAAATTTATGATAAAATTAATTCTGTCATTATGTACCTGCTAAGCAAACTGATCAGCCGGGTGACTGTCCGTTACACCTTCTGCTAAAAGAAATTCCTGAACCTGTAGCATAACCATTCCAGCAGGAACAGGTACAGGCTGCGCCGCTGAAGCTCCGCAAGGATTATCTCCCTGCTTTTTTCCAGGTCACGCAGAAACATGGACTCCATCTCTTCACCGAACTCCTGGTCAAGGACTGCCACATTCATTTCAAGGTTTTTCCTGAAACTGCGCCTGTCAAGGTTTGATGAACCGACAGTAGACCACACCCCGTCGATAACCGCTGTCTTGGCGTGGAGTATAGACCTCTGGTATTCGAATATCCTGATGTTGTGCTTAAGGTATCTTTTATAAAGGTACATGCTTGCAAGCTTAACAAACGCAATGTCAGATTTACCCGGCAGCAGCAGGCGCACGTCAACCCCCCTCTCCGCAGCCCTTACCAGGTTTCTGAAGATCCTGGCATCGGGGATAAAATAAGCGTTGGTGATATAAATCGTCTGCCTGGCATTTTTTATTGCTGATATGTACGATTCGTGAACAGGCCGCACATTCCTTCTTGACCTTGCGCACAGGACCATGAGCAGTTTATCATCGGTTTTTTTTATATCAGGGAAATAAAGGCCCGCATTCATGACAGCCCCGCCGTTCCTGTACCAGTTCTCCATGAAAAAATACTGTATATCCTTTACCGCGGGCCCCTCGACCATAACATGAGTGTCGCGCCATGAATCCCCTTTGTATTTATTCCCGGCATACTCTTTCCCGATATTTATTCCGCCGACAAATGCCTTTACACCGTCAACGACCAGGATCTTCCTGTGGTCGCGGAAACTCAGGCCCCAGTACTTTCTCCACGGTACAAACGGGTGGTATTCAATAACCTCGACACCCGCCTCGCGCATCATTGAAAACATCTGTGAAGAGGCGGCGATTGAACCGACTGAATCGTAAATAACATTAACCTCAACACCCGCGCGGGCCCTTTCGGAAAGCTTCTGCGCAACAAGCATGCCCACGTTGTCACTGCTGAATATATACGTCTCAAGGTTGATGCTCTTCTTTGCTTTTGCGATTGATGACAGTATTGAATCAAAAAACCTGTCCCCTTCTGAAATTATAGCAACCTTATTGCCGCCGGAAAGACCGCCGATTCCCATATGTTTCATGTCACGCATAAATGCCGGAAGAAAAAACCTGTTCTTCAGTTTTTTTATGGAACGTGTTGTTTTTATATTTATATCTTTAAATTTCATAATATAGAATCACTTTGTGTCTAAATACATATCCCCGGTTTTTTTATCAATGATAATTGAAAAGTCAAGCGGGTCTTCGTTTTTGCTGTTTGTATAATAGATATGTTTCCCCTTGTAATGTGCCGAATATGATTCCACAGTTTCATCTTCTTTACCCTCCATTAAACAGAATTCTTCAAGCTTACGTGACGAATCAGACATCATCACCGGGTAAGCACGCTTGCCGCATTGGCAGCGAATTACTCACTTCGTATCCACAATAGCCTTGATCGGTTTAACCATCTCGGCCTTTGTCATCTTCCTCACCTTCTCCCGCATTTCAGGATTAGCGGTAAGCGCCATCATCTTTTCGTTTATCTCGATGGTCTTTTTGTCATCCTGCGGGAAATCATAGAAACCATGCTCTTCATAATACCTGTGGTCAGCCTGGAACACAAACCTCAGCCTGCCCCATACATCATCACGGAAAATCTTTGTGCCGCCGAATCCAAGGAAGGTCTGCGGCCGTACATACCCTGCGTTTGACGCTTCCACAAGCCGTGCGGCAAGGGAATCAATAAGCATATCAGTAGCCGCAGAGTCCTGTTCATCTGTAACTATGTCCACAAGGTTTGCTTTCTGGAACTCGTTGCCTGCCTGTAGAATCTCCCGAAGGTTTGGTATACTGCGCAGAGGCCCGGAAATAAGAAATGCAGTCTGCCTGCCCTGTAATGTCGGTGTGTGGGTGTTGAAGAATGAACGGTCTAACATCTGTTTCCATTTTGCGGAGAGGTACCTGTCCTTGATCTCCCCCGCATAAATAATTATGTCCGAGGTTACAATCTCGTTTTTATAATAATCAATAAATCCGTCCTTGCCTGTATATACGCATTGGTAATC
>Ga0116171_10000536_pt1 | contig 40389 bp, 37 predicted proteins | sample AD_JPNHW2_MetaG_FD_89798 | JGI IMG/M metagenome (GOLD analysis project Ga0116171, IMG submission 89798) | Active sludge microbial communities of municipal wastewater-treating anaerobic digesters from Japan - AD_JPNHW2_MetaG | ecosystem: Engineered > Bioreactor > Anaerobic > Digestate | place... | reverse complement strand
CATCTCGAACCGTGGCACTGATGCCCCCCGGCATGCCCATAACAAAGTTGAAGTGCATCGGCGCAGCGATGAAACCCTTTTTCTGCAGTCGAATCGCCGTATCGATCATGCCCTTGTCAAAGACTTCAACTTCTGGCTTGACGCCGAGTTCGAGCATCTTTTTGCCAAAGGCGATGATGGTATTTTCGGAATTGACAAAAATGTCATCATTGCCGAAATTGACCGTGCCGCAATCAAGCGTGGCCATTTCCGGGCGCAGATCGACGGGCTGCAGGCGTTCTTCGTTCGACATGCCCACAGCACCACCGGTTGAAGGCTGAATGATCGCCTTCGGGCAGCGGGCGCGTATCGCTTCCATGGCCGCGCGAAAGCGCTCGCGACTCTGGGTTGGCTTGCCATCGTCTTCACGAACATGCAGATGAATGATCGATGCGCCGGCATTAATGGCTGATTCGGCTTCACGCACCAGTTCGGCAATCGTGTAGGGAACGGCCGGATTATTTTCCTTGGTAACTTCGGCGCCACAGATCGCGGCGGTGATGATCAGTTTTTCCATGGGCTGCTTCCTCAGTATTTCTTTTCATCAACGAATGACAACGACTCGTCAATGGCTTTGATCGTGTATTTAAGGTCTTCGTCGGTGTGGCGGTAGGCGATATAGCCGTGATGATAGGGCTGCAAAAAGACCTTGCGCCTGATCAGCTGAGTATAAAAATCGACGCGTTTCGCTTTGTAGGTCTTGGCTTCGTCTTTATTGAATGTGACGAAAGGCATCTGTGGCACCGGGGAAGCTGCGGTCGAAACTTTGTGCCTGGCCAGCACCTTGCCGAGTTCAGCGTTGAACCATTCGCCCTTCTTTTTAACCACATCGAGAACTTTGTCTCTTTCAAGCATTTCGATGGTTTTGAGAGCCGCGGCGAATTCAAGACTGTTCGGAAAGAAAGTCGAAGAGATGAAAACTTCCTTTTCGATTTTTTTCATGAATTTCGTTTGACCGACGCAGGCACCGATCGGGTAACCGTTGGCCATGGCCTTGCCAAATGTCGATAGATCTGGGGTAACGCCGAACAGGGTCTGGGCGCCGCCAATGTGAACCCGAAAACCAGAGCGGATTTCATCAAAGATCAACACGGCCCCGTATTTGTCAGCCAGGGCGCGAACCCCTTCAAGAAAGCCGGGTTTGGGGTATTCGACCTGTTCGGCGAGGGGGTGACCGATCGGCGTAACAATGATGGCTGCCGTCTGGTCACCATGCTGTTTCATCAGGTCTTCGAGCTGTTCGAGGTGGTTGTAATGAAATTCATGAACATCTTCGTAGAGTTTGGCCGGAACGCCACCCTTAACTTCAACACACCAGTCATGCCAGCCATGATAGCCGCAGCGCATGATCTTGTTTCGACCGGTGTAACCACGTGCCACTCTTGTGGCGAGGGTGGTGGCGTCTGAACCTGTTTTAACAAAAACCGTCATTTCGGCGCATTTGATAAGGCTTTTCAGCTTAACGGCCAGCCGGTTCTGAATCGACTGGGTCAAAGAAAAACAAAAGCCCTTGCTGCGAATCTGCTCAATTGCAGCATTGTCGATTTCTTCTTCGCGATGACCGATGATAATCGGGCCATAAGCGCACAGATAATCAAGATACTCATTGCCGTCGATGTCAGTTATGCGACCACCTTTGCCATTTTCAAAATAGATCGGGTATTCGCCTTCGATAAAATTGTATGGGCGTCTGATACCAAGAACACCGCCCGGGGTGCAGGTCTTGCCATGTTCAAATTCGGCCATGCTTTTGCTTAAATTCAATTTGGCTGCGTCGTACATTTCATTCCCTCCAGATATATGCCTTCGGTAATGCAAATTAAGCTGTGTCAGAGCAAATCAGCTGTCTTGTTTGTTAATGCTATCACAAACTTTTATTTCTTTCTGCAAAAAAAAGACACTGGCAACAGGCTTTGATGGAAAGCAAAATCCAGCCCACGCCATCAAGGCCCGGGCTGGATTATGAAAAGTCTATTCAGCTGATATCAGTCTTCGGATGAAGAATCGTCAGACGAACTGCTGTCATCTGAACTGCTGGAGCCAGAATCATCAGGTGGCGTTTCTTCAACAGGTTTCTCGTCGGTGTCGCCGCTGTCATCAGCAGGTTTTTCGTCAGTGCCGCTGTCACCAGAGTCATCAGTGGGCTTGTCGCTGTCGTCGGGGGTATCAGAGTCACCGGAGTCACCGGAGTCACCTGAATCACCCGAGTCACCGCTGTCACCGGAGTCACCTGAATCGCCGGCAGCCGGTTCGGGGTCTGGTTCTGGCTCGCCAGCAGAAGAACCTGATGAACTTGAGGAGCTAGAAGAGCCTTCAGCAATGCTTTCCCAGGTGTCGGCTTTGATATCTTTGCCGGTCAGCATGCCATCGATCTTGATATCTTTGTATTCATACTGCTGGGCAATTGCCCGGCCGTTTTCGTCCATGACGATGTTATAAGCCACCGGGTTGCCTGCACCATCACGATTGCTGGTCTCGAGAACGGCACCAGTAATCTGGCGACTGGCATCACGCGTTACTTTGATCATTCCGGAAAAAGAAGCGGCCATGAGCGGATCGCAGCTCATGGAAGCCAGGCCCAGCGCCAGGGCAACCGTCAGAATCCTGGTTCTCATAATATTTATTTCCTTTCGGTTTCTCAAGCCACCACGGCGTTTTATTCCGGGGTGGTATCTTCTTCAGGATCAAAGAGAAGCTCTTTGTGGCCGCGGCGCGGCTTTTTGATCTTCGCTTTGCGCGACTCCTCGTCAAAGAAATCATCATACTCTCGCTTCATTTTTCTCAAAGTTTTCTTTTCTGGTTTTTGAGTTTTCACCTTGCCGGTCTCCTTTGCAAACATAGAAAAATCAGTGAAGATTAAACTTGTTCCTACTTTGCTTATGCCAAGTTTAGCAAATTTTGTCAAGTACCCGTACATTTCAGGGGCGCCGGGCGATAAAAACTGCCCTGAGGGGTGCCGGCAAACCTTCAATGGTCAGAGCGGGGTTGTTGCGGTCAAGGCAGCAGTCAAAAGATTCACCTGGCATCCAGCGCGTTGATCGCTGCTCATGAATGGTAGTCGGGCAAAGATCGACGGCCCGGGCGTCACTGAACCCGGCCTTTTCGAGCCAGAGAAGCATAGCTTCAACAGATGGAATGAACCAGACGTTGCTCATGCGGGCGTAACGCCCGGGGGGCACCAGCACCTGCCGGTGGTCGCCCTCAATAACCAGGGTTTCGAGAACCAGCTCGCCGCCCTTTCTCAGAAGCATCTTCAGACTTTTCAGAAAATCGAACGGGGAACGGCGATGATAAAATACTCCCATCGAAAAAACCGTGTCAAAAACTTCAAGGTCAGTGGGCATCTCTTCAAAGCCGATCGGCAACATAAAAACGTTTTTTTGACCGACGAATCTCTGCACCGCCGTGAACTGCGCCAGAAAAAGCAGCGACGGGTCAATGCCGATTACAGCCTCGGCGCCTGAACCCGCCATGCGGAAAAGATAGTAACCATTGCCACAGCCGACATCGAGAATCAAACGACCCTTTAGCGCTGCCAGGTGCGGGGCTACCCGCTCCCATTTCATGCAGGAGCGCCATTCACTGTCAATTAAAATGCCACCCAGCCTGAAAGGCCCTTTTCGCCATGGCGAAAGACCAAGCAACCCGGCCTCAACTTCAGCTGAAGCCCCGTCATCACCCGCAACTGCGGTTATTGCATCGCAGTCAAGCTGCACGCGCCTGGCCTGAACCTCGGGAATCAACTGCAAAGAAGCGAGCCAGCGGGGCAGGTTGCCATCCGGCCGGTTCAAAGCCGCCGCGATGCCGGTCGAAAACTGCTGCTGCAAATCACCCAGACCGCGCTGTTGCAGAAAACTATAAAAATCTGAAAAATCAAACGGCGAGCTCATTTTATTGCCAGCATCGACATGAAATTAAAACATTGAAACCAGACGCTGGCACTGCTGAAACCTGCGGCCAGAAGACGCTGAACGTGGGTATCGATAGTTTCCGGAAGCAGAACTTTCTCGAGGGCAGTGCGTTTCTGGCTGATTTCGAGATCACTGTAACCGTTAGCTTTCTTGAAGGCGTGGTAAACATCGATAAGCAGTTCATTGACCTGTTGATCTGCAAAAATCACTTTTTCAGACAGCACCAGCACACCACCCGGCAGCATACCAGCAGCGATCTTGTGCAGCAGAGTGCTTCTCAGGCCAGGGTCAACAAACTGCAGGGTAAAATTCATCACCACCACCGAGGCATTTTTGATTGAACTGCTGCTGATGTCTTCACAGATGAAATCAAGGGCAGCACGGTCACCAGGCCGGGCCGCGATTTTATTACAACCTGCAATCATTGACTCTGAGTTATCTATGCCTATGATACGGCAGTTATCGACCCGCAGGCCTTTCAGCATTGCCAGCGAACTTGCCCCGAGCGAGCAACCGAGGTCATAAAGATTTGAACCCGGCTGGGCAAATCTGGCCGTCAGCGTCTCAATCATGTTGATAATCGCGGGGTAACCCGGAATAGATCGTTGCAACATATCAGGAAACACTGCCGCTACCCGCTCATCAAAAACAAAATCTGCCGGCTTCTGTATAATTTCTGAGAAAATACGGTCTTTTGCCATGAAAAATGCGCCTCAAGTTAAGTTAAAGCGCATTATAACACAACTGCCAGGAATACAAACACAGCCTTGGGCGCAGAACAACCGGGCTGTTGAGTCGGCTCTAGTTTGCTTTCACAGGGTTCTTCATCAGCCAGAAATCGTTATAAAGCAGACCATGATCTGAATAATCAAGGTCAAAACCGGTTACCTTGCTCACCCCATGGCGCCATGGACCATAAATAAAAAGATAGTCTATTTTTACATCCGGGAGGTTTTTGTATGTGGTGTTCAGATTGGCTGAAGCGTCTTTCATCTGCTCTGAAAGCCATTTTATGCGCTCAGATTTCGGTCGTGAATTGAAATCACCACATAGAATTACCGGGTAACGACTTGCCCGGGCAATATTCCAGATTTCTTCGATCTGCCGGGTCGCTTCTTCTTTAACAAGACTGAGGTGAGCCACCAGAACCATTATGCGACCAGCCTTGCCGAGATCGAGAATCGCTTCAAGACAACCTCTTTGTTCATGCGATGCGTCGTTGCGGTACAATAAATGGTTCTGATGCGAAACAATTGGAAACCTGGTAACCAGAGCATTACCCTGGGTTGCAAGCAGGCCGCGCCTGAAATTTTCAGCATAAACATGATGATAACCAAGATATTCGGCGATGAATTTTGGCTGGTTTCTGAAAAGAACGCGCATATCGCCTTTCGAAATCTCGGTAAAACCTATGATATCAAGCTTGTTATTCTTAACCAGCCGGGCAATCCCTTTCAGTTTTGAAGGCTTTCCGATCTCATTCAGGCCGCCAGATTCTTCACCCCGCGCATGGGCAATATTGTACCCGCCGGCCCGCAGCTTAATCAAACTCTGACTGGCTTTGATGATCGCCGTGCCCGGAGCCTGCGTCAGAGTTGCCGCCCCATCACTGACCTTGACCGTATCGGCAGCAAACGGGTTCGCAGCCCATAGACCGTGGCTGCAAAAGATTCCAGAGAACAGGGCCAGCAAAATCAGGCGCAGTTTCATGAAATAACTCCTTAAAAAAACATCTCTTGAATAATATTATACCGCACCAACCGGCGGCTGGTTTTTAAGAATGAAAATTTTACTGATCTGAGATAGAATGGCTGCAGTTAAAAAATTTCGGGAGGAATCAACATGGAAAATCTGGAACGTAAAGACCTGCCTGGCAGACTCATTCTCACCAACATCGACCGAGTACCAGGTCGTGAAATAGTCGAGCATTACGGGCTGGTCGCCGGTTCGACCATTCGCGCCAAACACGTCGGCAAAGATTTCATGGCTGGCATCAAAAACCTGTTTGGCGGCGAATTGACTACCTATACCGAGCTTCTCAATGAATCCCGCCAGGAAGCCACTGAACGCATGGTAGCCCAGGCCAAAAAACTTGGCGCCAATGCCGTCATCAACATCAGGTTTTCAACTTCTTCGGTCGCCCAGGGCGCTGCCGAAATCTATGTCTACGGAACCGCCGTAAAGGTGGCCTGATTATGGATAGCATGGCAGAACTGGTAATGACGGTGCTCTTTTTTGTTCTGTTTACCGCGGTGCCGCTCTATTTCTGGTATAAGATCGGCAAGCACTTCGAAAACAAGCATTACGTTTCTATTAAAGAACGCGAAGCCCGGTTCAGCAAATTGCCTTTTTCGCCTTCAGATACCATCGACGAAACCCGACACGTTGAATCAATCATGCTGGTTACGGGTCAGGTCGTTATCGGCTCAGACCCTTTCAAACGCTACATCGCTTCTCTGGTTAACCTGGTCGGGGGCCGCATTTCGGTTTTTGAGGCACCTCTCGACCGGGCGCGTCGCGAAGCCGTACTGCGCATGAAAGAAAGCGCTGCCAAAATGCAGGCCGACGAAGTCATTAATTTCCGCATGGATACCATGAGCGTTGGGCACAATGCCGGCGGAGAACCAATGGGCATCGTGGAAGTCGTCGCCTATGGCACCGCAATCCGTTACGCCAGGCAATAAAATGAAATTCGTAGCCAGACTGGTTGAAGAAGACGAAAACATCAATGTCTCGCCCTATTCAACATTCTCTGCCGGCCTGCGCGTCATGTTTCAGGTGGTGCTGCTCGGTCTGGGCGTCTATCTGGTGCTCGGCCTGCTCGTAGATTTTGTGGTGCCCTATATCCCCCCAAGCTGGGAAGACGCGCTTGCCGCCCCCATAATGGAAGAAGTCAGTGCCACCCGCAAAAATACCGACAACTTCAAAACTGCCGAAATTCAGCAACTGCTTGATTCTCTGGCCGATAAAATCGAAAACAATTCAAGGAAATTCAAGGTCAGCGTTGTCGTCGAAAAAGACATAAACGCTCTGGCACTGCCTGGCGGCCACATTGTTATTTATTCCGAACTTCTCGAACAGATCGAGTCAGAAAATGAACTGGCGATGGTTCTCGCCCATGAGCTTGGTCATTTCGTCAGCCGCGATCATCTGCGCGGCCTGGGGCGTAGTTTTCTATTCTTTATCGTGGCAAACGTTTTTTTAGGTGACAGCTCCGCGACCAAATCACTGATGAATTCGTCAGGAATACTGCAAAACAACTACTCCCGGGAGCAGGAATACGCCGCTGACGCCTTTGCGTTGCATCTGCTGGTCAAACATTACGGGCATTCTGGTGGCGCCAGCGATTTTTTCACCCGCCTGGCCGCCCGTGAAAGCCTGCCCGATCTGGTGCACTATCTGTCAACGCACCCCGCATCAGCGAAGCGAATCAAGGCTATTGAACAACTCACTGCCAACAATCACTATCAGATAGGCAGCGTTAAGCCGGTTTTCTGGAAATCTGCACCGCAGGCCGAAGCCACCAGCACCTCTGAAAAATAAAAAAAAACCGCGAATGCGGTTTTTTGCTTACTGCTGGTTGAGGTTTGCTGAGCTCTGAATTACTTGTGAAATGTTCTGGCGACCGCACCAGCCTCAGGCTGGGCTTGTGTGTCGGTGTGTTCTCGGCCGAAAGTCATGAAACGATCATTTTTATCTGGTTCTGAAGGAGCATACAGGGCAGCAAGAACCTGAAGAATACGACTGGGGCTGAGAGTGTCGGGGCATGAAAAAGCCAGCCCTGAATAGAGCGAGGCCAAAAACAGCAGAGCAACCAATGTGGTTTTTTTCATACCTGCTTCACCGACCTTGATAATCATGATGTAATAATATGCAATTGTTGTACCAGCCTTTCGGCATTTGCAGCTAATTTGTTAACGCTTTTGCTGGTGGGTCTTCTCGAATCTGTTGCACCTTTTTATAACGTGTATTTTTTGCACAAGTGCCAGATATTCAACGCAAAATGCCAGAATTTGACCCCTGAAAAAGCCCCTGAGAAACAAGTTTTTTCTGCAATCTCGACTCAAATTCGCTGCCAGTGATGCCGCCCCACCGCGGCGCCACAAGAAAAGGCTCCGGAACGCGGTTGATAAACCTTTCAACAAACAGAACCGGCGAAAGATGCGTGATAAAGCGCACCGCGACTTCAAGAAACGAATCGACGCTGTGCAGACGCACATCAATTTCGCCGCGTTCGAGCATCGCTGCCAGTCTGGTTCCGGCAATCACCTGCAAGTGATGAAGTTTTACCAGAGATGCCCCAGACTCTGAAACAAGGCGTGCCGACTCTTCTACGCAACGCTCATCTTCATACGGCAGCCCAAAAATAAGATGAATGCAGGTCTCAATACCTGCCTGCCGCAGCAGTTCAACGGCCTGAAAAATTGCATGCGAATCGTGACAACGATTAATCACCCGCAATACCCGGTCGTCAAAAGATTCTACCCCGAGTTCAACTCTTAGATTTACCCGACGGGCCAGTTCGCTTAACAGATCGACTGTAGTGGCATCCAGGCAATCGGGCCGGGTCGCAATCACCAGACCTTCGATTCCATTGACTGCCAGCGCTTCTTCATACCTGGCCCGAAGTATCTCAGGGGGCGCATAGGTGCCCGAAAAACTCTGAAAATAGGCCAAAAAACGTTGGCAATTATAACGCCGACCGAAAAACTCAATACCGGCGAGCAACTGCGCGGTAATTGACTGCCCGTTGCCTGTGTAAAACGGCGAAAAACTCTTGTTGCAGCAATAGATGCAACCATCATTAGAAAGAGTGCCATCGCGATTTGGGCACGAAAAGCCTGCATCTAGCGGTATCTTCTGAACCCGACCACCAAACAGCCTTTTATTGTAGGCGTTGGCGCTGTTGAATACCTCAGACAAGTTTCTTCTCGATTTCGGCAGTCAAAAACAGCAAATCGCGAGAAATATCATGCAATTGCAACTTCAGCGCTGGAACCATTGCCGCGGCCTCCGCAAATTTGCCGTCCCGGCTGAGGGTTTCGATATCTCGGGCAAGTTCAAAAGTAGTGTTAGCGGCAAGCATACCCGCCAGGCCCTTGATTGAATGTGCGGTATCTCTAAGTTTAGCGCTGTCAGATGTCTGCAGACATTCATCGATAGCCGCCACGAGCATCTGAGAACGGCGCTGGTAAATTTCATTGATCTGCAAAATATTCTCGGGCTTTTTCAGAACCCGCAATTCAAGCTCCTCGCGATTGATCTGCCGCAAGCCAGAACCAGTAGTCACCTGCCTGGGTTCAGTCGGCTCCAGAACCCTTTCGGCAACGAATGTCGATTCGCCAGAATCTGCTGCACCAAACCCTGAACAAGGTTGATCAAGCAACAAGTTTTTAAGGATCACAAAAAGGTCTTCAGGAAAATAAGGTTTGCCTAAATAAGCCTTAGCACCGGCATCGCGGGCCAGGTTTTTCTCCTGGTCAGAGGCAAAGGCACTGATGGCAACTACCGGAATAGATGCAGCAGTGGTTTTCTGTAATTCTTTCAGAGTGGCAATGCCGTCGAGGCGGGGCATCTGAATATCGAGCAGTATGGCATCATAAGAGCTTTTGCCAACGGCTTCAAGAACCTCAACTCCATCATTGACGCACTGCGAGGTGCCCTTGAATCTTTCGATGATCGAACTGGCCAGAAACAGGTTGATATCATTGTCGTCAGCAATGAGAAAATGCAGGGGCCGACCATCTCTGATGAGTTCTAAATTCAGCAAGGGGCTTGCATGCACACCGGGAGTGGCAATATCCTTGCAGGCAACCGGAATGGAAACCCGAAAGGTGGTGCCCTCGCCGGGTCGGCTGTCAACATTGATGCTGCCGCCCATCAGATCGATCAGCTGTTTGCTGATTGACAAGCCAAGATTGCCGTTCTGGGCATCATTTTTGACAAAGGGGTCATTAAAAACGAAGGCACCAAAAAGATTGCGCTTCATTTCATCCGAAATTCCCATTCCAGTGTCTGAAACCATAAAATCAACTGAATAATGGCCGTTTCTGTCAGTTGAAAGATCGGCAGTCAGGCTTATTACCCCATGTCGGGTAAAGCGGACCGCGTTGGCAAGAAGGTTAAGAAGGATCTGTCTGATGCGGTCAGGGTCGGCAATCACGATTTCTGGGATAGTGGCAGCAACCTTGAGCTCAGCCCTGACAGCGTTTTTCTCTGCCTGGAACCTGATAATCTCGATCAGATCATGCAGCAGCAGTGGCAGATTAAACTGCACCGGATTGATAGCGAGTTTTCCCGACTCGATCTGAGCGAGTTCAAGAATATCATTCAGCAGGGTCAGCATCGCCTTGCTTGAAGTGCGTATCAATTCAATGAGACGTTTCAGCTTTTCTTCCTGGCATGCATCAACAGCAAGTTCAGTCAGGCCAATAATCGCGGTCATCGGTGTGCGGATTTCGTGACTGGCATTGGCAAAAAATCGCGCTTTAAGCGAATTTGCTTCTTCGGCGGCATTTTTTGCTTCGCGCAGGCGATTTTCGACTTCATGGTGAACGGTTATGTCATGAAGAATCAGCAGCAGCGATTTTTCGCCGTTAAAATCTATGACTGAACCAATAACCTCAGCAAAAAAAATCTCGCCCCCCTGTTTGCGAAACTCACGTTGATGCTTGAACATCTGTTTTGAGACGCTGTGCCAGGCATTGGTAATTTTGAGTCTTCCCTGAGGCATCAGGGCAGGGTATAAGAGACCGACTGGCAGAGCCTGCAACTGAAACTGCCGCAACATGCTCTGATTGGCCTCAACAACTTTCAAGCCGGGCACTGAAACTACCAGAATGCTTTCGGGGGCGTTTTCAAAAAGGGCTTTGAAGTGATTCTGAGCCGCTTCAATTGAACGCACCGACTCGATATGCCTGGTGAAACTGCTCAAAACCGCAAGAAAAACGATAACAATCAACAGAATTATCGAAAAGACCCAGGACTGGTTAAAACCGGCATCAGAAGGAAGCAGCATGATCATTCGGCAATTCAAAAGCTCAAGGGTGGCAAGCCCAAATAAATATTGATTTGCGTCAATACCCGGAAGATCGACTTTCGTTTCGGCAAAGGGTTTAACTGTTGAAGAGATGCCAGCCAGTGATGGCAGACTGGTGCCGAGCAGCGACCGATTGCTAGCAAGAATTACGGTACCTGAGGCATCGATGAGCATTGCAGGATGATACATTTTAAAGGTCTGGTCAAGGTCATCGAGATTACGTTTAACTGCACAGACGCCGATAACCGGGCCATTTTCATCTTTGCGGATTGGAGAACCCGCATAGAAGCCCAGGGTATTGGTTAAAACCCCGACATCAGCCTGCAATGAATATTTTCCGGTCATGGAATCTTGAAAATACCTGCGAAAACTCAGGTCTTTGCCAATAAAAAGTTGCTTAAGATCAGAAGCCGCCTTAACCAGACCAGAATCGTTCATGATATAGCAGATCGAACCTGGGTTTCTCTGAGAAAAAGCCTCGATGAAATGGTTCAAACGGCGAAAATTATCGGCATCAGGATTGGCGAGGTAACCAGACATGATTGGCGCGGCCGCCAGAATAGCCGAAGCAGTCGATACAAAAGCAATACGCTGATCGACAATTTTGCCCAGACTTTGCACTGCCTGTTCAAGACGGGCCTTACTGTTGTTAAAATTATTCAGAGCCACCTGGTGGCTTAAGTGCAAACCAAAAACCGTAACCGCCATGATCGCCAGTGCAATAGCCGCCGGAATGTACTGAACAGCCGGCGATGACAGTTTATGGGCTTTTTCACGGGCAAAACCTGCCAGCAGCACCAGAATCATTATCACGCCGAGGGATGCCAGATCAAAATAGAACTTCAGCAACCATTTCTCAGTAATCTGAGAAAAACCAATGCCAGCATTGGCCATCACCAGATGCAACACACCCTGCACCAAAATCATCGGTATGGCCACAATGAAAGCGGCGATGCCAAAGCGTCGACTCTCGGGCGGCAGCCGACTGGCGAACTTGATTCCGGCCCAACAGGCCAGCAGCCTCACCAACGACATAACCACCAGCAATGATGGCGAGGCTCGACCGGCTGACAAGGCATAAAGACTTATTAAAGCAGTCGCAAGAGGCAGATGCACCTGCAATGCGTTGCAGATATGCGTGGCAAGCACCTGTCGTGCGAACTCAAGAAACGCGTGTGTGGCTACAATGCGTGCGACCGCCTCGAAAAGAAAAAAAACTCTGTCAGGCAGCAGCGTAGTAAACGCCATGAAAATTCGCCCAAGCCCCAGGGCAATCAGTGCCGTCACCAGCCAATTGAGACTGGTTCTGTCGCGGGCAAAAGGGGCACCGGCCTTCAGCAAAGCACCAATTACCACCAGGCAGATACCACCGATAAAGATATAGTACCCCGGCAGCATACGAAAGATATCAGATAGTTCTAGCATTCATTCAGCCTGAGAATTCAGAACAGCTGAAAACCCGTTTGTTTCTTAATGGTTACGACGACCGCCGCAAAAGAACCAAGCAGACAGCCAGCGCCGAGAATGAGAAAAAGAAACCCCAGAGCGCCGAGAGCGGCGCCGGTGAAGCCATAGATGTAGTTTTCCCATTTTCTCATATTATCCTCCGTTGTTTCGAACCGCGCTGTACAGCTTATGTGTTTTTTTAAAAAAATGCAACTCGAAAAACTTACCGGCAGGCAGACTGGTCAATCTTCTACGAGACTGCTGAGACGGCGGAAAAGAGTTTTTTCGGCAATCCGGGTCGGGCTGAAAATGTTCTGCAGTTCACTGAAGGCCAGTCGAGCTTTATCATGGCTGCCGCAGGTAAAAATATCGATCTGCACCGCCGAGAACTCGGGCCAGGTATGCAGCGTTATATGTGATTCGGTGAGCAGGGCCGCCGCGGTATAACCCACCGGCGCGAACTGATGCGACATGAGCATGACACAACTGAGGGCGCTCTTTTCGATGGTCTTTTTGAGAATTTCTTCGCCCTGACTGCTGAATTGCAAAAGGTCAGCCGGGCAACCGCTGAAATCGGCGATAATATGGATCGAATCTGGGGTTTTCATAGGCTTGCCATTGTTAAAGCGACCATTTATCCCAGCCTTCTTCGTAGTAGGTTCTGACGATATGAGTATCGATTGAATTGATTTCGGTATCTACGCGGGCAATATCAGACGGAAACCGGTTCATTACCTTTAGGTAATCGCTGTTAACGAATCTTGCCGGCACCCGCACCTCGATGTTCTGCCAGTTAAACGGGGTGTTTGAGGCCATTACAAACCCCCAGCTGCCAAATGATGGAACGTAGCAATGATAAGCTTCGGGCTGCAAAAAAATGGTTTCTGAGGCATTTTCGGATTTAACGAGCGGGTTTTCGATCTGGGCCAGAGTGTTGTGAATGCACCAGAAAGCCTTGTGGGAATAGAGCGGCGAAGTTGCCTGCGTGACGATTTTGCCGCCCCGGGCTAACTTCTGCGCCAGCAGTCGATAAAAAGTTTTCGAATAAAGGCGGCTCAACGACAGATCATCGGGGTCTGGCAGATCAATAATGACTACATCATACATATCAGGGGCGCTCTCAAGATATTTCCAGGCGTCTTCGTTGACGATGCGGGTACGGGTATCACGCAGTGAGTTCTTGTTGAGTTCTCGCATCAACAGGTTATCGCGGGCAAAATTGGTGATGGCCGGGTCGATATCAACAACGGTCAGGTGCTCAACATCGCTGAATTTAAAGATTTCACGAGCCGCCAGCCCATCGCCACCACCTATAACCAGAACATTCCGACGGGAATGGGCCGCCGACATGGCAGGCAGCACCAGAGCCTCGTGGTAACGGTATTCGTCCTGACTGCTGAACTGAATGCTACCATTGATAAACATGCGCACATCATTGCGGGTTCTCGTAACTACAACCCGCTGATAAGGCGAAGTCGCCGCATAAATAACGTCGTCTTTGTAGAGGGTATCTTCGGCATAGCTCGAAATGCGGTCAGCATAGGCAAAACAGGTGGCGAGCAGCAGCATACCGGTCGTTGCCAGCAGCAGCAGATTATTTCGCGAAGTCAACCGGTCGCGAAACACATGAATAGCCGCTGTGGCCACCGCAACATTCATCAGACCAAACATCAAGCTGGTTCGAACCAGACCGAGCTGCGGCACCAGTACCAGCGGGAAAAGCAGCGAAGCAAACAAGGCACCGGCGTAATCAGCGGTCATGACATTAGAAACGACAATTTTGAGGGTATTGTGTTCTTTGACGATGCGAAGAATGATCGGCAATTCAAGGCCAATCAGTGTGCCGATCGTGATTGAGACCAGCAGCAGAAATGGCGTATAATTCTCTATCTGGGCAAAAGCAACAAACAAAATGATTGAACTTAGCCCGCCAGCCATGCCGGTCATAATTTCCACAAAAACAAACCAGTCATGCAACCGGTCGTTGATAAATCGCGACAAAAAAGACCCCAGCCCCATTGAACTCATGAACAGGCCGATTACCAGAGAAAACTGGTAAACAGAGTCACCGACCAGGTAACTGGATATAGTACCGGCGAGAAGTTGATAAACAAGACCACAGACGGCAATAAAAAAGACCGCCGCGAGAAGAAATACCTGCAATGCTGTAACCTTCCGTCATTGAAACGCAACCAGCCGGGCAATCAAACAGACTGACCATCTGGGAATTTCGCTGCTGCTCTAAAATGACTTTCGCTATTTCTGGATAATTAACAGGCCGCCCGCCCGGTTAACAGAGAAAAGTCGTTCAATGCATCGATGATGCGATGATGATTGACAGACCGATCATTACTGAACCGATGATAATGCCAAGCGAGGTGTTCTGATCAATTTCGATTTCTTTGCGCACTGAAAACGGTGAAATTTTGCAGATGAGCCAGAAAGCTATCATATAAATTACCAGGCCGATAATCGAATAAACGATCGTCGATAGAATCGGACCCGTCGAAAGGTCTGCAATATTGTTTCCCATGTTGTCTATGCTCCAGTTTTATTGATTTTGCTGCAATAACTGCGGCAGATAATTACTTGCCATGCATGAAACCGCGATGAGTGCCATTCATGTAGACACTGCGTTCGCGGATATTCTTTTCTTTTTTTACGGACGGGGTGGTCGAATAGCCCTCGGGGCGCAGATAGTCAGTTGCAATTGCCAAAACAGTTACCATCGTAAAGACGCCGGCAAACATTAATACCATTTTATTCATCAGTCGTCATCCTCATCGTCGTCATCTGAGTGCCAGCGAGCCTGCTCAAAACGCAGATACTTGATGGCATAAGGAGCGGCAAGCAACAGGCAGAGTACAAACCAGCTGAGTGTGTAATGCCCGAGCCTGACGCCCTTGCGAATCGTAACGGCAACATTTCCAAGAGAAAAATTAGGGGCCGGTTCTTCACCGGTACCACCCTCACCATCAATAGCGAGCTTGAATTCACCGGTTTCAGGGACCCTGAAATACGAAACGACCTCGGTTTCGCCTTCTGACCAGTATTCGCCATCTTCGTAACCCTCATAGTAAGAGAGTGCGGTCGGCATGGTGAACAACTGATTCGTCTCGTCACGATCTACAACCCTGACATCGAAGAACGACCAGGCGTTCTTAAGGTTGGGGGTTTGGACGGTTATGCCATAAAGAGTGCCCGGGGAATCAACTTTGAACTCTTTTGAAGTCTCACCGTCAGCGAACAACTGATTGGTAAAGTTTTGCTGAAAGACAGTTCTGCCATTGCTGGAAATCATAAAATACATAATCAGGGCGAGAACCGAAGCCGCCAGCGCCCCTTTGGAAAAAGCTTCAAACAAAGGGCTGACCAACATGGGCTGGCAGCAAAAAACCGAGGCCGGCTCGATATTTTCGATGCGGAAAGCTTCGTTCATTTCGGCCGGGCTGATGTATTCGCCCCAGAAGAATTCCTGTTCGGAGCCGCGCTGCTCAATTGAATACATGTAAGGCGGGCAGACAGCATCAAGATACATGATCTTTTCGCCCTGCTTGGCCAGCCAGGTCAGTTCGCCTTCGACGTAGGAAATCTGGGCGCCGGAGCTTTCGAAGACCTTGAAACTCTTATCGCGGACCTTGAATTTTGTCTTGCGGGGGCTGAAAAGTTCTACCGGGGTCTCGGGCAGATCTTTAACTTCGTGCACCAGCACCCAGTGGCCATCTTCGTAGCAGAGATAGACATAGCCGTGGGTTGGCGAGAACATGAGGTATTCGAGCCAGTGATAGACTTCACCTTCTTCGCGTTCTTCGTATTGAAGAGCGCCGATTACCGTGAACATCACCCCTCTGAGCTTGCCGGAAGCACCAATTTTAATGGGCATATACGGCCGTTTGTTATTAACAAATTTATGCAGCAGTTTGAATTCGTCTTTAGCGTCAAGGCACGAGCCACAATACTGACAAACGATTGATCTGACGTTATGGCCACCGCGCAGTTCAATTGAACCGCCGCACTGAGTACATTTTAAGGCTCTGAGAGCCGGTTTTGCTACTGCCTGTGCCATAAATTAAACCTCTTGAATCTCGAACGGGTCGATCCAGACGCCTTTGTAGCACTCGATGCCGCCGGCCTGGTATTCAATTGTGAAAGAAGCGCGTTTCTGGCCAAGAAGGTCAATGTAGCCATATGTTTCGCCTGGGATGATGCGGAATGGGAGTTCGCCCTGAGCACCTATCATCGTGCAGGTATTTTTTTCGATGACGGTCATGCGAATGCGATTGATAACCAGAACCCCGCCCACCGAAAGCTTATCGAAGGGGGGCACGTTGAGTTTATCTTGAACGAGGGTTTCTATGGCTATTTCGCCCTCATCGACCGAAACCCAGCTTTCTTTGCCGTTGTCGCTTCTAACGAACCATTCATCCCACCAGCCGTCACCATAGTCGTATCTGACACGCCCAACGGGGGTAAAACGCCAGTCTTTGTGGCGAAACATCTTGCCGATCTTGAAAATACTCGGGATATCGGTCAAAATCGCTGATTTGCCAACATCTTCGAGCTTGCCGTTCTGCAAAAAGCTTGTGGTATTGCAGGCCGGGCACACAAGAATCTGCGGCGACCTGGTGATCTGAGTGATCTGGTTGCCACAAGAAGGACAGGTTAGAGTTACGGCCATCCTCACACCCCCCGGCAGATTATTTCATAATAATATTATAACTCTTCTGCCAGAATTGTCTACCCTTTGCTGTTTTCTTCAGGCGCAGGAACGGCTGTTTCTTTGCCAGAAGCGAAATCAGACGAGAGAAACCGGTGCAACAGGCAGACCTGGGCGGGCATGATCGTCACCTCGCATACCAGAGCCACAATGATGGTCAGCGACAGCAGCAGGCCAAAATATATAACTGATTTGATGCTGGCAAAAACCATAAAGAGAAAGCCGATCGAATAAATCAGCGAGGTCGAAACGATTGCCGGGCCAGCTTCTCTTATGCCATCGACCACAGCTTCAACCGGGGCAAACTTCGACCGCGATGGATCATAAAACAGGTACAGCGCATGAATAGAGTCATCAACCACAATACCCATGGCAATAGCAGCGATGGTAACCGTTGCAATATCAAGCTTCAGGCCGGTTATGCCCATGAAACCAAGAGTAAAGATAATCGGGAAAATATTCGGCAGAATTATCAGCGTCATTGCCTTCAGGCGCCTGAACAGAATAAAAATGGCCCCGAAAACAAAAACAAAAGCGGTGGCAAAACTGCTGATCTGGCTCCAGGTAACATAGGTGATGATGCGGGCATAAAGGGGTACATAGCCGCCGAATTTCCAGGTGGTTTTGCTGCCGGCAAAGTTCTTTTCGAGAATCCGGCTGGCCTTTTCTTCAAATTCATACAGACCGGCGGCACTGATCATCGGAACCCGCACCGTCAAACGCGCTTCAGTATAATCAGGGTTATCGGTCATGTATTCGAGATCGTTATCAGGATCAGATTCATAGAGCATCAGCAACTGGCTGACCGCCTCATCACTGGCCGGCACCACATAGGTCTGTGCCATATCGCCGGTACTCATTACCTGATTCATCTTTTTGAGCACGTCAAGAATAGAGGCCGGTTTTTCGACCCCTGGAACCGCGACGAGATCGCTGAGGGTCTGCTCGAGTCGTCTGAGAAATTCGACCTTTTTGACGCCATCCTTTTCACCGGTCAGCAGTCGAACCTCTAGGGGCAGATAGTTGCCGTAAGTAGCTTCAACGGCATCGCTGTCAACTCTGATGGCATTCTGTTCCTGTAGAAAGCCCATTGAGTAGGTATCGACCTGCAATTTGGTAATACCGTATATTGAAAGCACTGTCAGAATAAAAGTGATTACCATAATGTGCATGTAATAACGCGGCATTCGCTGCATCCACCAGTCAACCGGGCCTTCGAAAGGCCTTCTGATCTGAACATCTTCTTTAAGATCGACCCGGCCAAGTAGAAATGCCGAAACAACCATCGAAACGATATATTCGGCGAGGCAGGCAAAGGCAGCAAATAGACCAAACACCCTGAGAACCTGGAGCGGGCTGGTCACCAGTGCCAGAAAACCGGCTGCATTGGTCAGCGAGGTGAAGAGGCATGGTGAGAGAACCTCGTAGAATACGTGTTCGAGGCCTTCTTCGCGGTTTTTTCTGACGTGGGCTGAGTTATAACAGTAGTTATTATAAGCGTAGGCGACATCAGAAACCGACAAGATCATCATCAGAGTAGGCAGAACAATGGTGACCATATTGAAGTTCTGCCCGAACAACCCGTAGAAACCCAGAAAGCCGAGACCGCTGAAAAACATGGCGCCCAGGGCCATCAGCAGAAAAACCCAGGAACGGTAGAGAATAAAAACCATGGCGGCAATCGCCACGTAAGCGACCGCGTTGAAAACAACGCCATCCTGGACACTGAGCCGGTTAAGCTCATTATACATGACACCCATACCAGCCAGGCGAAAATTGAAACCCGCTAACCGGCTACGCATCGCCTCGATAATTTCGGGGCGGCGAACATCCATGTCTGGCGTAGCGACCGGCTCGGCAATAATGATTGCCCAGGTCGAACTGGCATTTTGCAGAATTCGCCGTTTGAATGGGTCATCATTGAAGCGGCGCTTGATTTCTTCGGCTTCTTCAATAGTATTAACCGGCCCTTTCATCATATCCTCAATGGTCAGATCATTGCCATTGAGGCCGATGTAGGGCGACAGACCGACACTCAAAACCCTTTTAAAATTCTTTGTATCGTCTTCAATTTCTTTCGATGCCTTATAAATGGCAGAGAGCATCGCCGGCGAGAACATGCCATCTTTCGTGCAGTCAACCATGGCGAGAATGACTTCATCGTTGCCATATTTCTTTTTGAACTCATTGTAGGCTTCAAGGGCCGGGTCGCCTTCGAGAAACCAGAGTTCGAGGCTGTTATCAAGATTGATATTGCGCGAAAATATCAGACCGCAGAACGAAACGATAACAAGCGCCAAAAACAGCAGGCGACGCCGGCGAACAATAAAACCGGCACCCCATTTGAACCAGGCATCAGCGAATTTTTCGTTGCTCATTGGTATTTCCCTTCAGCGGTATTGTAAAGCCGGCAGGCGCTCTGCCAGGCGGTTGATAACCTCAACCGGCCGGGTCAGCGCGAACCTGATATAACCTTCACCACAGGCGCCAAAACCCGAACCGGGGGTGGTAATGACGCCGCATTTTTCCATCAGGTCGATGGTAAACTGCATCGAACTGACACCTGGCGGGCATCTGACCATCAGATAAAAAGCACCGGCCGGCATGAAACAATCGAACCCTGCCTTGCCAAGAACCTGAACCAGTGCATCACGACGTTGCCGGTAAATCTGCATCAGCTGGTCAGAACAGGCGGGGAGTTGCTGCAGGGCTTTGATTCCCGCGAGCTGAATCGCGTCAAACACCCCTGAATCGATATTGGTTTTAAGCTTGACCAGACCAGCGACCAGCGAAGGGTTCCCGACCGCAAACCCCAGTCGCCAGCCAGTCATGTTAAAAGTCTTGCTGAACGAATGATACTCGATCACAACCTTTTCGGCCCCGGGCAGACAGAGGGCGCTGAAGCGGTCGGCCGGGTCATAAACCAGCTCGGCATAGGCAGCATCAGCCACCACAATCACGTCTCTGGCCACCGCCCAGTCGATGATCTTCTGCACCTGGCCCCGAGTGGCCACCGCACCGGTGGGATTATTCGGGTAATTGATGAACATCACCTTGCTGCGGGCCGCCACCTCTTCGGGTATAACGGTAACGTCGGGCACGAAATTGTTCTGTTCAAGAAGCGGCATCAGGTAGACACCAGCACCGGCGAAACGGGCCGAATTGGCATAAACCGGAAAGCTCGGATCGGGTATCAGCGCGAGATCGCCTTCTTCGAGATAAGCCCATGAAAAGTGCGCCAGGCCTTCCTTGGTGCCAATAACTGAAGATGCCTGGGTCTCAGGGTTCAGTTTGACAGCGAAGCGAGTCTGCATATACTCGCAGACCGCCTGGCGAAAGGCGGCACTGCCATTATAGGAAGGGTATTTCTGGTTGTGGTTCTGGTGTGCCTGTTCGCAGAGTTCTTCGACCACAAAATCAGGAGTAGGCAGGTCAGGGTCACCGATGCCAAAATTCAGCAGATCGATTCCGCGCCTTTTCAGCTCGTTTTTGCGGTCGTCAATTTCGCTGAAAATATAAGGCGGCAGGTTTAATACCCGGCTGGCAGGCCGCAGCTTCTGATTTGGATTGCGGTTCGGCTGGTTTGTCATGGGTCAGATTGAATGGAAATTATGAAGGAAGCCGGCACTTTGCCCGGCATTCATGCGATGCTTCGCGGAAAGAAAGCCCGAGCGGTCGAATTTATCGAGATAATACGTTATCATTTTTTTCCACCAGGGCCAGTCATGGTTGACGTCGTAACCCCACAGGTCGAGCATAACCGGCACGCCGGCACCGCTGAGATTGTTGCACATCTGAATGGCTTCGCCTGTCCACTCTTCCCAGGCGCCCTGACCGCTGCAAACGATCAGCAGATTCTCTTTAAGCTGCCCGATGATCGCCTTGCCCTTGAGGTCGGCACTGTAACGCATCGGATTGTGCAAATGCATTTCGTTGCTGTAAAAGCCCTGCATCGCGAATTCGATGTTGTAACAACCGCTCAGGGCAATACAGCTGTCGAAGGCGTCGGGGTGTCGCAACGCAAAATTGGCGGCATGAAAAGCGCCAAAACTACAACCATGCGCGATGATACCGGCGCCTTCATGGCCATCACGCTGAATCAGCGCGACTACATCTTCTTTAACCGCCTGGTCATAATCGTTGGCACGCTGCACCCGCTCGACCGGGTTGACCCGGGCGAACCAGCTTTCGTGATCGATGCTGTCGATGCAGTAAACATGAAGCTTGCCGGCTTGAATATAGGGCGCCAGCACATCAATCATGCCAAAGTTTTCATAGTCAAAAAACCGCCCCTCCTGTGATGGAAAAACAACCATCGGCTTACCCGAGGTGCCATAGACAAGCATTTCCATCTGACGGCCGAGCACTTTGCTCGGGGTTGTCCGGTATTCCCTGTTCATTAGTCCTCCCAGGTCAGGTCGCGGATGATCTTTTTGAGTTCATCGAGATTGGCAGAACGTGCAAGATACCCCCAATGGCCCATTACATCATATTCAATCGGTGCCATTGGCTGACTGTGCACAATACGTTCGCCCCACTTCGCGTAAAGCTGATCATGAGAGTATTTGTAGGAACGATCATGTTTTCGACCGATGAAAGCGCAATGGTAACGCCGGCTGAATGGGCGTTTCGGGTTGTGGCCAGCCATAATCGATGCCCACCAGTCATAAACATCGATATCGCAGGCGAAATTGAACATGTGGGTGGTCAGGCCTCCGGGGGGGCGCATATTGATTTCGAGCACCTGATACTTGCCGTTTTTCAGTTTAAAGAATTCAATATGAAAGAATTTTTCACGCACATCGGCGGCCTTAACGACCGCGCGCCCGTATTTTTCGATTTCTGCCGGAATATCGATCTGCGAATAATACCAGACGTTCTCGTTATTCTTGACGACCTTGTGAATGTCGTTGCTGAAAACATGTGAGGTGCAGAAAACGATGTTGTTGTCTTTGTCGGTGAGGCCGTCAAACGACTGCAGATCGCCATCGACAAATTCTTCCATGAAATAATCGTAATCCTGCTTGCCGGCGAAAAACTTTTTAAGATCGTCTTCGCTGCGAATAGTGTAGGTATCAGCGGCGCCGACGCCGATGTCTGGTTTGATGAACACCGGGTAATGGTCATTAATAAAGTCGAGGCACTGCTGCATGTCTTTTATTACAATACCGCGAGCCGCCGGAACGCCGGCTTTTTTGAAAACTTCCTTCATCAGGGATTTGCGTTTGATAAACTGCAGTTGTTCTGGTTTTGGGCCAGTTACATTAAAGGCATCCCTGACCATGGCTTCAAGTTCGATCCAGGGTTCAAGATGCGACTCAACACGGTCGATTTCGCCGACTTTTTCATGAAAAAAACCGGCGGCATCAATTACCTGCTGATGATTTTCGAGACGTTCAACCTTGTAATGGCCGCTGAGAGCCTGTCTTACCCTCGGGTCAAGTGCTTCGTCAGGCAGGTCAGAAATACCGAAAACCCTGACTCCATGGCGGGCCAACGCTTCGACGAACTGTGAATAATGAGAAGGATAATGTGGAGAAAGATAAACAAGGTTCATAGATAGCTCCCGAAATTTGATTCGACAGTAATTTATACACCAATTTGCCAATGACAGGAAGTGCCGTAATTATATATCATCACTCAATTTGTCTTTTAACGGGCGGGAATGGTTTTATCAGGCATTAGAAATTGGGCTGGAATTGGCGGGTGGCTGTAAACTTTTTCGCCTTTTTAGAGTATACTTGTACAATCAATTTTCGGTGGGGTAATAAAATATGCTCAAAAAAGTTAAAGTCTCACTGGCTTCGATGTTATTTTTGCTCGCGGCGGGCGGCTCATGCCAGCCACTTCTGGCCCAGGCAAACCCCTTCTCGGTCAAAACTGTGGTCATTTCGGCCGGTAAAAGCGGCGATTTTACTTCGATCAACGCCAGTGCCGCCCTTGACCTTACCGAAGAAGAGCAAAAGTTTCTTGAAATGCAACTGTTGCCTTATTACTACCCGATATTGAAGCAATGCCTCAACGGCAAAGAGCCGTTTACGGGCAAAGATGGCGGGTTAAGCAAAGCCAAAGAACTTTGTCAGAGCTTTTTTCCCTATGGGCAGGGCAACTATTCACGCGATTTTGGCAACCCGGTTCGCATGCTTGACTGGGCCAAAAGATACTGCAACGACGAAAAGATGGTTAAGGTCGTCACTTCGTCAAGGCGTGGCGATGTCTATCTTACGGGGCCTCAAAAGCAAAAAGACATTGATGAAAACTTTATCTGCCTGATGACCAAGGGTCCTTATTACCATGCGACTCTGGTCGTTGATGCTGTTCCCCCCGTTATCATCGAGGCGGTCGGCATTACCGGCAATAAATTTGACACGACCAGTGACAAGGTGCGCATGAGCACCTGGTATGAAGAATTCGGCAACTGGGCGGCGTACCGCCTGGTACGGCCCACATGGGGGCAACCGGCCGACAAGGCTGGTGAGGCCATCGAAAAAGCAGTTGGTTACGCCATAGCACAACTTGGCAAGCCTTATGACTACTCGTTTTCTGATGGCGATGGCAACAACGCTTTTTATTGCAGCGAACTGGTAAGCAAGGCCTATCGCAGTGCCGGCACCGAAATCGCCAGCAAAAATGCGAACCGCGATAAAACGATTATTGCCCTGCACGCGGCTATTGATGGCCTTGAGCCCAAGGATAAATACGTGCTGGCCGACAAAATTATGAATTTCGGGATCGATTATTCACACAGCCCCGATCTTAACAAACTTCAGAGTTTTATCATTAATGAAGTAGCACCCGGCTGTAAGGTGCTTGATGACGCTTTCCCCGGCCAGGAAGGCCGTGACCGGCTCAACAAGGTTTTCAACAAAATCAAAAGCAATGAAGCTTTCAAAAGTTTTGCCGCTGCCAATCAGTCTTATGAAGCCGACAAAAAAGCCGGAAAGTTCAATGCCGGCTGGGGCATCGGCAAGCTGCGCGAACTCAAGAGCAAGGCGGCAATTGGCCTGTCTCTGCTGAAAGACATCGACAAATTGGGCAAAGAAACCGGCGCCAGTCGCAAAAGTCTGTTTATCGTCGCAACAAAACTGTTTTTGCCGATTTACAAGAATCTCGGCACTTTTGGCGAACTGCTCACCGGCCTCGACAAGAACAACGTTGTGAACCTGCCCGAAGGTGTTCAGACTGTTCTTAAAATCGTCGACTGGGGCGTCAACAAGCGTGAGGAAGTCAAAAAGTGGCCGATCGTTGGCGGATGGCTTGCAAACCTGATGCCCGGTAATGGCGATGGCAAAATCAAGACTGATTTCGTCAGCCCGAGTGATTTGTCGCAGGCCAGCCCCGGCTTCACCATCGATTACCCTTGAGGGTGGTTGCCCTCAGCTCAGAGCGCCCGCACCAGAACCATGGTGAGATCATCAAAAAACGGGCCTGGAACAACGAAACGGCGGTAATCTTCGAGCATAGCCGCCACAAATTCAGCAGCCGGGCAACCGACAAGACGTTCAGCACAGGCACGCAACGCCGCGCTGCCGTATGCCTGTTTTTCAGTGTTTCTGCCGTCCCAGAGACCATCAGAATAGAACAGAAAAAGATCTCCGCTGCCGTAGGCGACTTCTTTCTGTTCGAAAGGGTTTTTGAACGGCAGCCCGACCGGCCCGCCGCTGCCCTTGACTTCACGCCAAGCTCGGTTGGCAGCCGAATACCAGAGAATCGGCGTGTGCCCGGCATCAACGAAGGTCAACTTATGGGCCGCCACATCAAATCTCGCGTACATCATGGTTATAAAAATCTGAACCTGGTCTAACCCTGCCGCCATTGCCTGTTTAAAGGTTTCCATTATTGAATCGGGTTCGAGAGCCTGGGGCACGTTCTTTAATGAAAGCTGCCAGAGCACCCGTGCCAGCTGGTTTCTTGCCCCGGCACCGACCATGGCCGCATGCAAACCTTTGCCCATGACATCACCGATCACCACATCAAGACGCCGGTCGTTAAACCTGAAAAAATCGATGAAATCGCCATCTACATCTCTCGACGGCACGGTTACGGCAGCAATATCGAGTTCACTAAAACCGACCGGCACCCCCTCAACCAGCAGGGTTTTCTGAATCTCGCCGGCGATGACCAGTTCCTGGCGGTGCGCCTCTTTTTCGAGCTGCTGAAGGCGATACTGATGATAACCCTTCTGCAAGGCCTTAACCAGCTGTTCTAGCGGGCAAGGTTTGGTGATAAAACGAAAGATATTGCCTTCATTAACAGCCTTGGTAGCGATATGGAAGTCGCCTTCGCCGGTCAGCACCATGCGAACAGTCTCGGGTGATATCTCGATGGTTTTGGAGAGAAAAGTAATGCCATCCATGCGCGGCATGTTAAAATCTGAGACGATCACCGAAAATGGCCCCTGTTCCTGAATGGCACGCAGACCCTCTTCGCCGCTCATGGCGGTCACCAGATCCCAGTCTTTGCGAAGTCCGCGACTGTATGAATGAATTATATTCGGTTCGTCATCGACCAGCAGTATTTTTGGTTTCATTAGAGCTTTCCCTGTAGATGTGTGCGGCACGTTTCTGCCAGCTGTCAAAAAATTTCTTCACGGTGGCATCAGCCATAATTGCCGGGTCAATGGAAAAGGCCTCGTCGGCCGCCATGCACAACAAGGCGTTGGCAAGATGCGTCGCCCTCAGCACAACCGAACTTTCGAATTGCAGCTGGGCCGGGCGGTGGTGGCAGGCGACCGCCTCGACAACCTGATCTGATAAACCCCACAAACCAAGAAGATAAGCGCCAATTTCGGCATGTGAAGTGCCGAACGTTCTATATTCGGCGTCAGAAAAGGTTTTTTCACTGACGCCGGCCAGGGGCTTCATCACTTTGTGATAATAAGCCGGATGATCGAGAAGCAGGAGTTTGCCGACGTCGTGAAGCATGCCGGCAAGAAAAGCCTCTTCTTGAACGGCCGCCGAGGCATTGCAACTTGCGGCGATCTCTTTGCTCAGGCGGGCAACCTGCGAACTGTGCGACCACATCTGGTCGAGAGAAAGGCCCGGCAGAATCACATCGGGTGCGGCAAAAAATAGTTTTACATAACAGACCAGTGATTTAATGACATTGATACCCAGCATTACCACTGCGGTCTGTGGGTTTGAAACCTTGCGAGGCAGGCCGAAGAAAGCCGAATTAACCAGATGCAGCACCCGGCCGGTCATCGACACATCGCGGGCGATGATATCGCCGATCTCGCTCAGCGGTGTCAGGGGCGAAGCTATGGCCGCCACCAGTTCATGATAAATAGCCGGCAAACTCGGCAAATAAGGGATACCGCCGATAATGGTGATCAATTCTCTACTATTGAGAAGACGGCGCAGGCTGCCGGCCCGTTCGATCTGGCCGACCAGAACTTCACCTTTGCAGGGCTTTGCCAGAAAACGGTGCGCCGACTGGGTTGCCCGCAGCACCACCTCAGATTCGCCGTCTGGCTCACTCGACAAAACGATACGAATAACCTCGGGGTAGGCCTTTTGCACCGTCTGCAGCAGATCAGAGCCGTCTTCAAGTTCCATGTTCAGTTCGGAAATAATTACGGCCGGCCGCAGAATAACTATCTTTGACATGGCCTCGCGGGCGGTAACAGCAAACATCAGCGACCAGTCAGGCTTAAGGGCCTTGATCATGCGACGATGCCCATCATGCACGTTTTTATCAGGATCTGCGAACAACAGGCTGAATTTAGTCATGAGGCTCTCCTGGCCATTCAGAGATTATTTTCGTTACAACGATGCGGAAGAATAATAGTAAAAACCGTGCCCGAGGTGGCATCTGACTCAACGCTGACCTTGCCACCATGCGCGTCTTCAACAATACGCCGCACCAGACTGAGACCAAAACCTGTGCCTTTACCGGCCTCTTTGGTGGTAAAACTTGGTTCAAAAATTTTCGGCAGGTTTTCGGCGGCAATACCGGGGCCGTCGTCAGCAACCACGATCTCAATCTGGTCATTGACAAACCTGGTGCGAATGCTGATGTTGCCCCGGCTGTAGGCTTTGGCGGCAATCTTTTCGCCGATCGCATGCGCGGCATTCACCACCAGATTCAATAGCACCTGATGCAGCTCATCATGCGAGGCATACAGATATGGAAGGTCGCGGGCCAGGTCGGTAGTAAACTCGGCAACCCGCTTCCATTCATGGCGCGAGATGGTGCAGACCGTATCGACACATTTATTAACATCGGTCATTGAAAATTCATGCATCGATGGGTGCGAGAAATCTTTTAAGGCCAGAACAAGCCGGGAAACCATATCTATGCCCTCATGAGACTGCTGCAGAGCCTGCTGGATCTCGGTTGTGAGATACCCGGGTTCGGCTTCGGCCTCTCTCGCGTCGAGGCAACGCCAGTCATGGTCACTCGGCATCTCGCCCTTTCTGACTCTGGCAAGCAACTGCTGATAACTCAACGACAGTTCGACCAGGTCTTTAAAAGCGGCTTTCAGAAAGGTCAGATTATTTTCGAGATAATGCATCGGCGTGTTGATTTCATGCGTAATGCCTGAAATAAGCGCACCAAGGGTTTCAAGCTTCTTCTGACCTGCTCCAGGCCCAGTTTCATTCATGCTTTCGCTCAACTTTTCTCTAGCACGCAAAACTTGTCATCTGATCTTCGCCTGTATTATAGCACGATCGCAGCGCCCGCAAATTTCAATCTGCAGCCTTCTTGAACTTGCTGATCGCGACAGAAATAAAGACAACTGCAAGGGTCACCTGAGCCATGATCGGCGTCATCAGCTCGCTCAGCCCGCTTCCCTTGCAGATAATGCCATTGATCATCTGAAAAAACCAGCGGAAAGGGTTCAATACCGTCAGATACTGCACGGCAGCCGGCATGTTTCTGATCGGAAAAAGCAGCCCGGAAAGCATAACCAGCGGCAGCATGAAAAAGAAAGAGGTCAGCAGCGCCTGTTGCTGCGTAGTCGAAACAACGCTGATGATCAAGGCGCAGCCCAGATTGCCGGCCAGAAAGATGCCAATACTGAGATACAACAGCAGCCAGCTGCCTTTAACCCCAATGTCATAAAAACCAAAAGCAGCCAGCAGCATTATAGTTGCCCCGATATAGCCAATCGCCATGTAGGGCAGCGTCTTGCCAAGAATGAATTCAACAACGGTTATCGGCGTCACCATCAATTGTTCGATCGTGCCGACTTCTTTTTCTTTAACAATGGCTATTGAAGCGAGTAGAAAGCCGATAACCACGAGCTGAATACCTATCAAACCCGGAACATAATAATACCGGCTCTCAAGATTAGCGTTAAACCAGGCGCGAGTTTCAGGCAGGTTACTCCCCGTTTTATTGTGCCGCTTCTGAAATTGAGCCAGAATCGTCGCTGAATACCCCTGAATCAGCCCCGCATCGTTACTACTGGTTCCGTCGGTAAACAGCCCGACATTGCCTTCACCACGCCGGGCATCTTCACTGAATCCAGGCGGGATTTCCATTACCGCCCGCACCTTTTCGGCGGCAAGAAGTTTTTCAGCAGCTGCAATATTTTCTGAATATCGACTTATAAAATGGCCGCTTGCGGTAAAATCGGCAATCAATTCACGCGACAGTTGTGAGTTGTCAAAATCGACAACCGCGAGTTCGACGTTCTTTAATTCAAGAACAAATGCCTGCGCCATAATCACGATCTGAATCGCCGGAAATATGAACGTCAGAACCCGCATGCGCGGATCACGAAAAAGTTCGAGAAATTCTTTGATAAAGAGTTGTTTGAAGCGATTAAGCATTGGTATCCAGTTTCAAATCAAGATTACGATGGGCGATCAGCAGCATCAGAAAAGCATAAAGCGTAAGAATCAGGGCATTAAACCAGAGAACCTCGATACCGACACCCTTCAGGTAGATTCCCCGAAGAATGCTGATAAAGTATTTTGCCGGAATGATATAACTCAATTTCTGTAGAAACCAGGGCATATTAGGCACTGCAAAGACAAAACCGCTGAGAAAAAGAGTCGGAAGGTAACCAGACATCAGAGCCGCCTGGTTCGCCAGAACCTGCTTTTTCAGGCGGATGCTCAAAAACAGGCCAAAAAACAAAGAACCGGAAAGAAAAAAGCCGCTCAGAATGAACAGCAGCGCCAAATTGCCCCTGAACGGCACTCCGAACCACCATCTGCCCACAACAAAAGCAATCAGCAGATCAAGAAAGCCGATGGCAAAATAGGGCACAACCTTGCCAAGCACCAGTTCAGAAACGGTTGCCGGCGTGCTGATCAACTGTTCCATCGTGCCGGTCTCCCATTCGCGGGCCACGGTGACCGAAGTAAGCATTGAGGCAATAATTACCATGACAATCGCGATCACTCCCGGAACAATTACATTGCGGCTGCGCAGATCCTGGTTATACCAGACACGGTTGTATAGGTTGATTCTGATGGGGGTGCCCGGCTTAGAATCCTTTGCAATCGATGTTTCGATGGCTGCCCCGGCAATCAGGCCTATCGCCCTGGCGTAATTCAATGCGAAGGTGGCTGTATTGGCGTCACCACCATCGACGATCACCTGGGCGGCAGGTTCCCGGCCACTTACAACGTCTTTTCCGAAATCAGTCGGAATAATCAGCGCTACCAACGCTTTGCCTGAGCCAAGCGCCTGCTCTACCTCGCGATAGTTATCGGTGCGTGCGACAATAGCGAAATATGGTGAACCACTGAACAATTCAGCAAAATCGCGACTCTGAACGTTGCCTGCCTGGTCATAGAGAATAGTTGGCACATTGTTCAGATCCATGTTGAGCGCATACCCGAATAACAGCAACAGCAGAACCGGGATAGCCAGCGAAATGACTAGACTGCGCCAGTCACGCCAGACATGCAGGCATTCTTTGCGGGCAATCGCGCGAAAACGACGCCAGTTCATCCGTTATATTCCTCGTTTCTTGCGGTGGCAATGCCGACCATCGACAACTGCACGAACACGTCTTCCATGCCCGGAGCCACCTCTCTGAATGACGATTCAGAAACCTTTCCGGCAAAAACATCATGCAGTCCGGCTGAATCTGGCAGGCTGGCCGCTGCAATGTGCAGGCCGGCGCCCTGAATATACGCATCAATTACGCCCGGCAACTGCCGCAGGCGGTCAAGTTGCTCTGCCGAAATCTTTCTGTCAATCTTATAAATTCGATGCCTGATCGTGTCTCTCTTCAGCATTTCGGGTGAGCCGCACGCCATGATTTTTCCATTGTTTATGAAAGCGATCCGGTCACAGTATTCAGCTTCTTCCATATAATGCGTGGTGACGAAAACCGTAACCCCTGAATGCGCCAGGTCCCTTATCGTGCTCCAGAACTGGCGTCTGGTCAGCGGGTCAACCCCGCTGGTCGGTTCATCGAGAAAAACAATCGAGGGTTCGTGCAACAAGGCGCAGGCAAGCGCCAGGCGCTGCCGGAAACCCAGGCTGAGAATTTTTACCTGACTGCTCTCAAGGCCTTCAAGCCCGGTTATCTTTAGTGCCCAGGCGAGTTTATGATTCAGCGATTCACCATTAAGGCCGTATATACCGCCGTAAAACCTTATGTTTTCAGCAACGGTCAGATCGACATACAACGAAAACTTCTGGCTCATATAACCGATTCGTTGCTTGATTTTTTCGGATTCGCTTTTCAGATCGAGACCAACAACTGTTCCAGACCCGGAAGTAGGCAGCAGCAGCCCACAGAGCATTCTGATAGTTGTGCTCTTGCCCGCCCCGTTTGGCCCAAGAAAGCCAAAGATTTCGCCCTGTCCGACTTCAAGACTGATTGAATCGACGGCAATAAAATCGCCAAACACACGGCTCAATCCGGCGATCTTAACTGAGCTTCCGGCATTTTTGCCCTTTTCAACAATGGCAAGGTCATAAACATCTGATTTTTTTGCCTGGGTTTCTGATTCAAGATAGCGCACGAAAATGTCTTCGAGGCCAGGCTGTTCATCGGATTCCCACGCTCCGGTAATGCCTGCTGTGGCAGCGAGATCGTTCACCAGTTGCCGGGTCGCAGCAAAATCGTCTGCTTTTCTTATTCTGACGCTGTTGCCAAACAGTCTGACCCCCTGATCGCCCACCCGGTTTTTAAGTTCGCTGAAAAGAACTCTCGCTTGTTCGCTTCGCCAGACCGCAATTTCAAACCCGGACTGGCTGATAATTTCTTTGACTGTGCCGGTTTTGAAAAAGGTGCCGGCATGCATGAGGGCCAGTCGCCCACAACGCTCAGCTTCATCGAGATACGAGGTCGAAACCAGAATAGTTACACCCTTCTCGGCAAGGCTTTGAAGCATTCGCCAGAAATCTCTGCGGCTGACCGGATCGACTCCGTTGGTCGGTTCATCGAGTATCAGGAGTTCGGGTGTGTGAATTAAGGCGCAGATCAGCTGGAGCTTCTGCTTCATGCCACCCGAAAGCCGGCCGGCCAAACGTTTTTTAAAAGGGTGCATGTAGCTGAAATGCAATAGTTCGTCGATACGGCGGCTCATGCCTTCTTCGGGAACACTGTATAGATCGGCGTAGAATCGAATGTTTTCTTCAACGGTAAGATCGACATACAAGGCAAATCTCTGGCTCATGTAGGCAATGCGGTTTTTGACCGCTGCTGAGTTTTCGCCGACGGCAAAGCCGCAAATTTTAATTTTGCCGCTGTCGGGCTGCAGAATGGTTGCCAGCATTCTCAGCAGGGTCGATTTCCCGGCTCCATCGGGGCCAACCACGCCAAAAATTTCTCCGGTTTGTAGTGACAGAGAAACTGATGCCACTGCCTGATTCTGGGCAAAACTGCGACAGAGGTTCTGTGCCTCAGCGATGATCTGCATGTTTACGGTTCAAGAATTGCATCGGCAGGCATGCCTGGCTTGAATTTGTGATCTGGGTTAGCAACAGCGATCTTGATGCGGTAGACCAGTTTAACCCGCTCTTCGTGGGTCTGAACACTTTTGGGGGTAAATTCAGCTTCTTGGCTGATAAAGACAATCTGGCCCGCAAAAGTTTCACCCGGGAAACTATCGACCATGATTTTGACGGGCTGGCCGACCTTCACTTTGCCCAGGCGGGACTCGCTGACATAAACTCGCAAAAAAATCTGATCAAGATTGCCGAGGGTGGCAATGACCTGGCCCTGCCTGACGAATTCTCCGGGCTCAGCTGCCTTGGTGAGCACTACCCCGGCAATCGGCGCTCGCAGATTTGAATAAGCAAGCGCCAGTTGTGCCTGTTTGAGAGTCGCTTCTGAAACAGCGGCTCTCGCCCTTTCGCGTTCGATTCGTTCAAAACGCGTTCCGGCCATCATGAGATCGAGAGAGGCCTGCGCGGCTTTTACTGCGGCCCTGGCCCTGAGAATTTCTTCATTTCTTGGCCCTTCGTCGGCCATGCTCAGCCCCTGCCTGGCCGATTCAACTTTGGCGATGGCTTCTTCAAGGCTGGCTCCTGCTGTTTTTTCTCGGGTTCTGGCGGTCAGATAATCTTTTTCGCTGACCGCATTTTCAGCATACAGTCGGGCAAACCTGCGGTTATCTTTCATTGCCTCATCAAAAGCAGCACGATTTTTGGCAACCATGGCCTCTGCCTGCAGCAGCATTGCCTGCGCCGACTTCTTTTCCTGGGGGCGTGAGCCGGTTTCAAGTTGCTGCAACATGGCCTGTGCAACCTGAAGCTGCGCCCTGGCCTGCTCCTTTTCTTCTGTCCGGGCACCATTTTCGAGTTCAAGAAGCGCGGCTCGGTCGGCTTCATAAGCCGCTGAAGCTTTGGCTACGGCAATCTGAAATTCTTCCGGGTCGATCCGGGCAATTATGGCCCCGGATGCGAGATGCTCGCCTTCTGAACAGGCTCTTTCGATGAGAACCCCCGGGATTCTGAAAGACGTCGCCACTTCATCGATTTCAAAATTGCCCGACATCATTACGGTCTCTGATTTGTTCCGGCCGTAGCCGGTGCTTGCGAAATACGCCACCACGAGGGCCGGCAACAGCAATGCTAAAAGCATTTTTTTATTCATGAATTAACTCCCGCAACCCTTTCAATGCGCCACAAGAGGACTTCTCAATAATGTCGATACAATGTTCAAGATCAAGAATTCTGCCTGATGCAAAACTCTGCCGACCCAAAACCTTACTTTTGACGACAAAATGAAAACATAGTTGTTCACAAAGCACAAGAACTGCTTTTTGCCAGCCAATCAAACCAAATTCAGAAATCTGGCAAATTGCACAACCCATGATGACTTTAACATGATGGGCGCAGACTATATAAGAGCACATTGAGTATATTTCGCCGATTCGACGGCGTGGAAGGCCAACAGCCTGACCTGAGAAAGAGAAGCCTCATTAATGCAGTAATTTTAACTTATTGCCGGAATTTTTGTGGCGGTTAACCAAAATCTGGCGATTAAAATTTACAGTGAGAATTATTTCTCAATATTCAGTAAGAGCAAACATACATCAGAACGGGCCAGGCAACGATTAGCCCTGCCGCTTATATAAATTGGCACAAATATTGCTCAAGGCAGAATACCTTTTGCATACTGCCACTCAGGAACGCCGCAGACGGCAGTATGTCAGAAAAAAAATAACGAGGTGAGCTGTATGAAACGTAATTTTTCAAAAATGCTTTGTCTGGTATTGATCTGCTCTTTTATTTTTTCCTCTCTTCCGGGTGCTGAAGCAGGTTACAACAACCTGGTAAATGCGATTTATTCTGATCTCAATTCTGCCAGCAACATCGTTTGCGGCGGTTACGCATACACTGAACTGCAGAACGCCAGACCCTATCTCAGCCACGCTGAACGCCTGCTGAACAAGAACGGTGTGTCGGCATGCTTTGATCATCGCCTGCACCGGGTCATTGACCAGGCAAAGATGGAAATTCTCTGGAACAACCGTCAGGATGCCCTTGAACGCATCAACACTGCCATCAGAATGGTAGAGAACGGCACCAGGGGCAACAACCAGAGCACAAACAACCACAACAGTTACCGTGGTCGCACCGCCGCGGGCGCTCTGATCGCTGCTCCGGTCGCAATCGGAATTGGCGCTGTTCTCGCCAGGTTTTTCCGTGGTTTTAACTGGGGCCAGGTAAGCGGTGGAATCTCTACCCGCATCAATCGCCCGAATCTTCCTGGCAATATTGTCGTCGTCCGCTGACTGCTAACCTCCACACAGGCAGACAATGCCTGATTGCAGGTCTCTTAACCCCCCGGCTGCCGGTCAGCCGGGGGGTTTTTCGCGCAAGGAGAATCAGCCGGTAAATTAAGTCATAAGATGCAGCAATACAAGGTGTAGATGTGCTATACTATGCGAACTGGAACCCATAATTTAATTACCAGATTTAACCGAGGAACCCAAATTGATCAGAACGGCGCTGACGGCACTGATTTTATCGACACTGCTTCTACCAGGCGTTTCCTGTGCGCAGACACCGCGCAACCTCAATGAGATACCCGTTTTTCCGGGCAGCAAAGTTGATTATGCAATCCTCGAACAAGAGCAAAACAACTTTGACGATTCGACGACCGGCATGAAGGGTCTGCTGGCCAAGGGGCTAAATGCGGCTTCAACTCCCTCGACTCCAGATGCAGTCTTCAAGTGGTATGCAAGTCAGCTGAAAGCTGTAGTCGAAACTGGTGACGGTTATGATCCGGGGCTTTTAAAACCGGGCAGTTCTTCGCCAGTGCAGTATAGCCTGAGCTATTACGAACCCGAAGACTTCGAAAATCAGTATGAGCACGATAAAGTTATTTATGATGGCCAGTGGGTGAAGAGTTCAATTGCCTCACGCCCCAGATCAAGCAACGGCAAGGTGCTGCGCTACGCCAGATTCATCTGGGAAATGGTAAACACTGATGGCAGCCGTTCTGAGATTGACCTGACCATCGATGATGCCAGTTTTGATTACGAAAAGAAAATCTATTCTCCCCGCACTTCGATTGTTTCAACCTTCATGAACTTCACAGCCAACGCTGAGACCACCGAAGATGGCGAAGGCGACGACACCGAAGAAGACACCAGCGAAGATTAAGTTAGTTCAATAGAGCCACTGGTTCTTTCAACAGGGAGCGATAAATGAAAAAATGCACAATTACGCTGCTGGTGGTCATTCTAAGCTTTTGCACTCTCTGTCAGTCTGTCCTGGCCGAAGAAAGCCTGTTGCTCATGGCAGGGGCCGCGTCGGCGCCGGTTATTGAAGAACTTGCCAAAGCTTTCGAAGTCAAAACCGGGGTTCGGGTGCATGTTAATATCGGCGGTTCCGGAATGCTGCTCTCACAGATAAAACTGACCGGCAAAGGCGATGTCTATTTTCCTGGCTCGATCGATTTTATCGAACAGGCAAAAAAAGAAAACCAGATCGATGCAAGCACCATTACCCCGATCGTCTATCTTGTGCCGGCGATCAATGTTCAACGCGGCAATCCCCAGAACATCAAAAACCTCAAAGATCTCTGCCGACCGGGCTTGAAGGTGGCGATTGCCAACCCTGAATCAGTCTGCCTCGGAGTCTTTGCCACCGAACTGTTCGAAAAAAATCTGAGCAGTGCCGAGATTCAGGCGCTGCGGCAAAATCTGGTCACCTACACCGAAAGTTGCGAAAAAACCGCGACCGCTATTTCCCTGAAGGCTGTTGACGCGATTATTGGCTGGGGGGTTTTTGAACACTGGAACCCCGAGCTGATTGAAACCGTAAAACTCAAGCCCGAGGAAATCGTCAGAATCAGTTATCTGGCGGTAGCGGTCACAAAATATGCGGGCAACCCGGCGACAGCCCGCAATTTCATTGAATTCATGAAGTCTGACGAGGGTCTGGCGTTTTTTAAAAAATTCAAATACTTCACCACATCTGCCGAAGCTCTCGAATACCTCGGTGCAGACAAACCGGTCGGCGGCGAGCCATTCAAGGTTCCCCCCACCTGGATGCACTGAGCCATTCAATGACTTTCAGACGTCTGACTATCGCAATCGCGGTCGCCGTAACCTGCATCTACCTGGTGCTGGTTGGCAGTCTGTTCACTTTTATTGATTCGGGGCGGTTGTTCACCGCTCTTGGCTCAGACCGGGTTATGTTTTCGATCGGGCTGAGCGTCAAAGCTGCTTTAATTGCCACTTTTTTAGCGATAATTATTGCTATTCCCTCCGCTTATGCCCTTTCCCGCTACAATTTTCCTGGCAAGGATCTGGTTGACATGCTTTTGGAGCTTCCGTTGATCGTCACCCCCGTGGCGCTTGGGGCGATGCTGCTGATCTTTTTTAACACCAGAACCGGGGTTGGTCTGCAGCAACACATCTGGCAATTCGTTTTTGAGTTTTCGGGCATTGTGCTGGCGCAGTTTCTCACCACCGCCGGCCTGGCCATTCGCACTATCAGAAGCACCTTTGACGCGATTTCGCCACGTTATGAAGCAGTTGCCTGCACCCTGGGGGCCACCCCGGCCCGGGCGCTCTTCACTATCACGTTGCCTATGGCTCGCAACGGCATTCTGGCGGCCACAGTTGTCTGTTTTGCCAAATGTATCGGCGAATTTGGAGCCACGATAATGGTTGCCGGTGCGATGCCGATGAAAAGCGAAACCATGCCGGTCTCGATTTTTATGCGACTTGGCAGCGCCGACATAGAGGGAATGGCAATGATGATTCTCATTCTGCTGGCGGTCGGGCTGGCGGTGCTGCTGTTTCTAAAGTTCATTTTAAGAGCAAAATATGATTGAATTCCGGCAACTCTGCGCCATTGCCGGCGTTTTTACGCTTGAGAATATCGATATCACCATCGCTGGTGGCGAATGCCATGTGGTAGTCGGGCCGACTGGTGCGGGCAAAACCTTTCTGCTTGAAACGCTCGTCGGTCTTCGTGATTTAAGCAGCGGCGAAATTCTGATCGACGGCCAACCGGTTTCGTTGCTGGCACCCCGCGACCGCAAGGTTTCTTATGTACCCCAGGACACCTGTCTGTTTCCCAACATGACCGTCAGAGACAACATTCTCTACGGAGTCCGCATGGGTGGAATCAGCCAGAGCGAAGCACAACCGTTGATCGATCATCTGATCAGCTTTTTGCACATCGGGCACCTGCTTGACCGTTACCCGGTCAAGCTTTCGGGTGGCGAGAAGCAGCGCGTCGCCCTGGCCAGAGCGCTGGTGCCCCGGCCGGCCCTGCTGGTTCTCGATGAGCCATTTTCAGCCATCGATCATTCAATGCGCGAAGACATCAGGCGTCTGATAAAGGAACTTCTCGAAGAATTCTCGACCACAACCCTGATTGTTACTCACGATCTCGATGAAGCCTTCTTTCTTGGCAACCACATTTCGATCATGATCAACGGCCGAATTCTGCAGAGCGGCAACCGCGAGCGCCTTTATTATTACCCCCAAAGCTTTGCTGCCGCGCATTTTCTCGGCATCAAGAATCTCTTTCCCGCCACGGTCACCGCAATCGAAGAAGGCAGTGTCACTATCCACTGGACCGCCATGAACAGGCACCTCGTCATCCCATGTCATTGCAGCGACAAACGCTTCACACTGCAACAATCTGTGCACTTCGGCATCCGTTCAGAAGCAGTATACATACAGCGCCCAGGCCATGAAAAAACCCTCGAAAACATTTTCGCCGCGACGGTCAAAAAGCTCTACACGCGTGGCCGCATGCACACAATCGTCGTCGAAGCTGGTGATGACAAAGTCGCGGTCGAAATCGATATTCACGATGCCGCCGCCCGCAAAATCAGCGTCGTCGAAGCTGAACCCGTGAGCATCAGCATGTTGCCCAGCTCAATTTTTCTGATCACACCCTGATCAGCAGAACTTACAAAACCCCGGCTCGTCAGCCGGGTTGCAATTTAGCCAGCTAAAGTCTACAATTACAGCTGCTGAACTGAGACGCACCTTTACCCAGTCACTCTTTATCATTCACAGGAGAAAGCTTTGTCAGCGATAACCGCCGACCTGTTTCTTGTAATTTTTGCCGGCTTGTTCGGCGGTTTGCTCGCAAGATTTTTCAAGCAACCTCTGGTGCTTGGATACATACTTTCGGGTATTATCATCGGGCCATACACTGGTGGGGCAACGGTTTCAAGTGTTGATAATATTGCCGATCTCGCTGATATCGGTGCGGCGTTGCTGCTGTTTTCTCTCGGGCTTGAATTTTCGGCCCGAGATCTGAAGCCCATCGGTCGCATTGCCTTTTTCGGCAGCACCATTCAGGTGTTTCTGACCTTTTTGCTCGGTGGTTTTATCGGTTATTGCCTGGGCTGGCCGATTATTCCATCATTATGGCTCGCAACCGCCATCGTGTCTTCGAGCACGGCGCTGATTCTCAAAACCTTGAGCGACAAAGGGCTTCGCCACACCCTTTCAGGCAAGGTCATGCTTGGCGTATCAATCGTTCAAGATATTCAGGTGATCCCTATCATGATTCTGCTCAGCAGCGTCAGCACTGCTGGTTTTGCCCTGACCGCAGTCTTTAAACCCATCGTCAGCACTGTGATTTTTGTGCTGCTGATCGCTTTGATAGCGGTTCGCATCATTCCACTAGCCCTTCATTACGTTGCCCGGCTCAATTCAGAAGAATTATTCATGCTGGCAGTTGTAACAATAGGGTTTGGAGTCGGTTACATATCATATCTGTTCGGTCTATCACTGGCTTTCGGCGCCTTTGTTGCCGGCCTGGTACTCAAAGAGTCTGATTACGCGCATAAAGCCCTTTCTGGAACGGCACCACTTCGCGACCTCTTCGGGCTGACCTTTTTTGCGTCGATCGGCATGCTGTTCGACCCGGCCTTTGTTTTCGCCAATCTCAGCACCATCATCGTGCTGGTCATCGCCACCACCGGCAGCAAAGGAATTATCCTGGCGTTGGTCGGCCGTGGTTTTGGTTATCGGCGCATTATCCCGCTCGCCATGTTCTTCGGCATGATTCCTATTTCTGAAATCGCCTTTATCGTAGTGCGCACCGGGCTAAGCATCGGCGCCATCAACCAGGAACAATACCTGGTGATTCTTAACGTCGTCATTCTCTCGATGCTGGCCGGGCCTGTATTGGCAGGGCTTTCAGGGCCGGCCTACGGCCTGCTGCGCAAATACAAACCCGAAGCCAGCATGAAAAGTGTCACTATTCCTGAATCAGGTTTCAGGGGCCATACTATCATCACCGGCGGCAGCGAAGTTTCTGAGTTCATCGCCGATGCCTTCCGCGACAAACAACTGCCCTACATCGTCGTCGAGCCTTTTTATCAGCGGTTCTGCAATCTGGCAGGCCGGGAACACCAGATAATCTTCGGTGAACCTGACCGCGAAAGCATCATGGAAAGCGCCGGGGTCAGCAACGCCAAGACATTGATCATCACAGAATCTGAACTGGTTGTCGCCGATACGGTAATCAGTGTTGCCGAACAAAAAAACCCCGAACTGAAAATTATTCTGCTGACTAATTCTCTCGAAAGAGTCGCCGACTTCACCGAACGCCCAAGAATACAGACAATTCTGCTCGAACGCCAGATCGCCGCCGACCTCGCCCGCGCCGCCGCTTCCACCGGCTGATAACAAACAGGGCTAAAGCACGCTCAGACCCGCCAACACATGGTTACCCACAGATTTCTTTTACGCGGCCTACTTCGCCGCTGGTCAGCCGCACTTTAATGCCGTGCGGGTGAGTTGGCGAACTGGTGAGAATGTCTTGAACAACACCTTCGGTCAGCCGACCGGTGCGTTGATCTTGCTTTAGAACAATCTTGACCCGAAGCCCGGGTTTAATGGCAGATCGTGGTATTTCGTTCATGGTGGCCTTTATTGAATATGCTTAAAATCAGCCACGGGTCAAAAGTTTGCCTGATTCGCCTGAACCTGGTTGTGCTTCGCCGTTGGCATTGTAGCTTTGCGCGGTCGAACCCTTGATAACGCTGTTCAACTGAGCTCTGCCCTCTTCGCGATAAGCGGCGATCTTTTCAAGAACACCGCCGGGGGCGGCTTTTTCGGCATCAATGCCATTTTTGACAAAGTCATTCAGACCACTGAATACGAGCGAATGCGTTTTATCGATGCCGGTCACGACATTGTCGGGCATTTCGCCAAGCAGATTGCGAGCCTGGCTGAAACCGGTTTCGATGGCACCGCCGATAAAATCGGCGAATTGCTGTCGGGTTGATTCACTGTCGCCGCCAGCCCTGAAAGCTGAACTCATAGAAAAAAAGCTGGTTGCCACATCAAGAATACGTCGGGCGGTATTTTCGGGCGAAAAGT
>Ga0116171_10000535_pt1 | contig 40441 bp, 29 predicted proteins | sample AD_JPNHW2_MetaG_FD_89798 | JGI IMG/M metagenome (GOLD analysis project Ga0116171, IMG submission 89798) | Active sludge microbial communities of municipal wastewater-treating anaerobic digesters from Japan - AD_JPNHW2_MetaG | ecosystem: Engineered > Bioreactor > Anaerobic > Digestate | place... | reverse complement strand
TCCTTTTGCCACTGGTATTGCATACCATATTCAATTCGTAATCAGAGTGGAAATGTATCTGATAGTCAAATTTTGCCTGTTTGTTATTTAAAAGAATAAAGAGGTCTTCTGATTTAAGCGGAGTTATTTCTCTTACAATCGTGCTCATAACGCTATATTGTGTTCAATTTTGTATAATTACGACACATTAAATTACAAATTGATATTCATTATTATAATGTATAATAAACAATTTTAAACCACATAAAACAACTTATTTTTAATCTTTTAACAAATACAAAGATACATTTTCTTCAAAATAATACAATCATTTAATCATAATTTATTAGGAGAATATTTAATAAAATAGAAAATTTGTACAACACTTAACATCTAGAACTAACCAATTTCTTTACTATGAGAAAAAGAATGCTCAGACAATGGCTAATAACAAGTGCCATTTTGTTTATTGCAGCGCTGATCTCCGTCCCATGTTATTCGCAGGCAACAGAGATAAAAGGTGTTGTAAATACTGTTGACGGGCAGGTTCTGCCCGGGGCGACAGTAATGATCAAGGGAACCACAGTAGGTACATCAACCGGCTCTGACGGCCAGTTTGTACTAAAAGCACAGAGTGGGGATACCCTTCAGATATCATTCATGGGTTATGTGACACAAAACATACCGGTCACAGGCTCATACATCAGTGTTACTCTATTGGAGGAGACAATTGCTATGAATGAAGTTGTAGTAATTGGATATGGCGAGGTGAAAAAGAGTGATCTGACAGGATCAGTAAGCACAGTGAAGGTTGATGCTTTACAGTCCATTCCGGCTAACTCTATTGATGGTCTCCTCCAGGGGCGTTCTGCCGGTTTGCAAATAATAAACTCATCAGATAGTCCGAACTCAAGTGCCACTGTAAGGATCAGGGGAGGAAGTTCGCTTCTGGGTTCAAACGCCCCTCTACTGGTTGTCGATGGTTTCCCATTAGGCGATGCAGGTAATCTGAAACAGATCAATCCATCTGATATAGTAAATGTTGAAGTGCTTAAAGATGCTTCTGCCTCAGCTATTTATGGTTCAAGAGGTGCTAATGGTGTTATCATTATTACTACAAACAGAGCTAATGCAGGCACTACCAGGATAAATATTAAACAGCAAACTACACTATCTCAATTCTCTTCAAAACTCAGTGTATGGAGAAATATGGTATTATTTGCACAGCTTAACAATGAGGACAGAGTGAATGCAGGTTATGTCCCGCTGTTTACAGGCCAGACATACTCCAACGGAGTTTATTATCCGTCTATTGAAGAGATATCAAGCGGTGCATGGCCCTATTATACTGAATGGGACAAAGTTGTTTTCAGAGATGTGCCCGTTTCAAACAATACGTCAGTCAGTATTAACAGCGCAAATGAAAAGACATCCTTTAATCTAAGTGCAAACTACTTTAACGAACAGGGTGTATATATAAAAGACAACTACAAAAAAGGAATAGTTAATCTTTCGGTAAACCATAAAGTATTTGATTTTCTTACAATAGGCACATCCAATATTATCTCAAAAGGTTTCCGGAACAATAATAGTGGCCTTGCATATTACAGGAATCCTCTGTGGCCAATATATAATGAAGACGGATCATATTTTCTTGCAGGTGACACCGACTATACTCATCCCCTGGCTATTACTGACCGTCAGAAAAACCAGACCAACAGCATGGACTTCATTTCCTCCTGGCAAGCAAATGTCAATTTTAGTAAATCATTGGTCCTGAAGTCACAGTTTAATTATAAATATGGGACATACGTTAATGACCAATATTTCCCAAAAAAGTATACTGAGGCAGGTGAAAATAATAATGGCCTTGCTCAAATAGGTAACTGGCTTGGTCAGGATATGATTTCAGAGACCTATCTGACATATGATAAAGCCATCGGAACAGAACACAGATTAACAGCTATGGCAGGCTATTCTTATTCCAGAAGTATGAGCCGTAGTTCTAACCTGCAGGCTTCAGATTTTGTCAATGAGGCAACCGGAAATGAGAATATGGGTTCAGGGAATCCTGAGAAAAATGTTATAAGCAATACCTTGTCCAGGCAGGAGCTTGTCTCATTTTTAGGCCGTATTAACTACTCTTTTATGAACAGATATCTGGTAACCTTTACAATGCGTAGTGACGGCTCAACCAAATTTGGAGATAACAACAAATGGGCATATTTCCCATCAGGGGCAATTAGCTGGAAAGCTCACCAGGAAGAGTTTATCAGATCACTTGATATCTTTGATGAGCTTAAATTCAGGTTCAGCTATGGGATTTCAGGAAACCAGGCAATAAGTCCTTATGAGACATTAAGCCGTTATGGTATTGAGGAGTTTTACACAGGTGGCTCCTGGGTTACCGCTATAGGCCCTGGCTACGTTTCAGGTTATACCGGCGATGATTACAGGTTCAGAGTCTGGAAAGGGATACCTAACAAGGATCTTAAATGGGAGACAACAAAACAGGCTGACTTTGGTGTTGACATGGCTTTCTATAAAAGCAGGCTTCAGGTAACATTTGATTACTATGTTAAAAACACCTTTGATCTTCTGAGGACATCTCTCCTTCCTCTTTCATCTGGCTATGATATTAACGTTGTAAATGATGGTAATATATTGAATAAAGGGTTTGAGTTTTCTGTAACAGGAGACGTTGTACGCGGCAAAGATTATGACTTCTCTGCAACTCTGATCTACTCAAGGAACAGGAATAAGGTAATACGGTTTGGAGAAAACACCGACACGGGATATAACACTGATGTATTAACAGGTATGAGATATAAATTCTGGGGCACATCACTTTCAGGTCAGTATCCAAACCTTCTTGCCATTGACAAGCCTATAAATGTGATTTACGGATATAAAGTCAATGGTATAATTCAGTCAGAACAGGAAGGTCTCGAGTCTGGCATGACTGGAAAAGAAGCTAAACCAGGTGAGTTTAAATATGTTGATTTAAATAATGACGGAGAAATTACTGATGATGACAGAAAAATCATCGGAAATCCTAATCCTGACTTCATAATGAGTCTTGCACTTAATGGCCATTATAAAGCCTTCGATGCCGATATTTTCATAAATGGCGTTTTCGGGCAGGATATTATTTATCAGAACAAATGGGGAGGACAGGCCAGCACAATGCCTCTCAGATGGACCCAGGACAACCCCAACAATAATTACCCAAGCCTCAGGCAAGATCGTAAATTCATGTTCTCTGACTGGTATGTCGAAGACGGGTCATTCGTCAGGATTCAAAATATAAGCCTTGGGTACAACTTTAAATCAGAAAAAATCAACTGGATAACTAACCTGAGATTTTATATAAACGCCACAAATCTTTACACTTTTACCAAATTCAAAGGATATGATCCCGAGGTTGGTACTGACGGGATTTACTGGGGCGGGTATCCAAGACTCAGAAAGTGGACATTTGGACTTGACATAACCTTTTAAAACGGGAACTCATGAAAACTAAGATATTATCACTATTATTATTTTGCGGGCTCCTGATCACATCATGTGACCTTAGTGAAGAGCCTTATGGATTCTACTCGGAGGCTAACTTCTATAAGACAGTGGAAGATGCTGAAGTATCACTTTTATATGCATACAACTCACTTAACTTCATTGAATATTCAAGAGGGATATTTTATATAGGTGAGTTGGCCTCTGAGACATGTGATGTCAAATCAGGCGAGGCATATGGTTCACAGGATCTTAACAACTGGACTGCCGATGCAAACAATGAAACACTTACCTATTATTTCAAATATTGCTACATTGGAATAAACAGGGCAAACGCCGTGATTGAGAATGTATTAAACAGCTCGTTTGATGAAGAAAAGAAGAAGCAGATACTGGGAGAGGCCTATTTTCTAAGGGCATATCACTATTTCAATCTCGTAAGGGTTTATGGATTAGTGCCTGTTCAGAAAAGCATGGTTAAAACCATTGCTCAGACTTCACCCTCAATGGCAAAAAACCTTAATGAGATATATAACCTCATAAATTCAGATCTAAGGATAGCTGAAAGTTACCTGGGTGTGAACCGGGTTGTTGGTCGTGCTGACAAAGTTGCTGCCCAGGCATTCCTGGCAAAATCATATCTCACTATTGCATCCTCTATTGAAAGCGGTGTTCCCAAATATTCAGATATGGGTAAAAATGCACAGGCAATGTATGACAGTGCTGCATATTTTGCAGCAAAGGTGCTCAATGATCAGACAGAATATTCGCTTGATCCTGACCTTTTGAATATTTATGATGTTGCACACCCCGATGGGCCGGAGCATATTTTTATAATGTCAATGGACAGGACAGGCGACTCTGAAGGTGAATATTCAAAAATCGGAATGATGTTTCATCCCTGGATTTCAGGAAACCCATACTATCTTAAGAACCCGGATGGTACTCTGACTTATGCAACATATGGCTGGGAGGTTTACCAGACAACAAGTGCTTTCTTTAACTCTTATTCTGATGCTGACAAAAGAAAGACCGATCTTATGGTGACTGAGGTATTCAATGCCAGTGGTGCTTCCATAGGCAAGATGGGTACAAATTTCACTTATGCTTTCCCAAGAAAATATGTTGATCCCGGGTTTGTAGGTCAGAAGTCAAGTGCAAAACCATATCTGATGAGATTTTCTGAAGTGGCACTTATATATGCCGAAGCAGCCGGACCCACAACAGAAGGTTTCTACTGGCTCAACGAGATCCGTCACAGGGCAGGGCTCGGCGATGCAGATCCCAACCTGGGTGTAGCGGATTTTCGTAATGCTGTTGTTCAGGAAAGAGCATGGGAACTGGCATTTGAAGGTCAGAGATTGTATGATCTGAGAAGGAAATCAATAGTAACTACTACTGATCCAAAGGCACAGGCAGCAGGCATAACAGAAGCAAAGGCTGCTTACTATCCCATTCCTCAGATTGAGATTGATCTGAATCCAAATGCATCCGGTAAGTAATAATATTATGAAAGAGACAATTATGAAAACCACAAAAATCATAACAATAGTTCTGGCAGCAGTATTAACACTGTCAGGTTGCCAGAAAGATCCTCTTGCCGAAGTCAATGAAGGCAAATGGAACAAAGAACGCAATATCATTGGTATTACCTTCAATGGCCAGATAGGCGATGCTATTATCAGTCGTGATGGTGACATAGCCACAATTGATTTTAAGTATAATACTGCCGCAGGTGAGTTAAGCGCAGTAAAACTGAACGGGATTGAGGTATCCTATGGAGCATCTGCATCTGTATCAGTTGGGCAAACACTTAATTTTGACAATACCTCAAGCAGTGCAATAATTACAATTACTTCAGCTCAGGGTAAAACACTTGACTGGGTGGTAACTCTTACCCCGTTCACTGAGACATTGCTTGGTACATGGAAAATTTCAGGCCTTATTGTATATGGTGGTACCGGACCTGAGTACGGAGGGGCAGCTGTAATCAAGATGACTGACAAATCGTGGTGCTGGAATACGACAACAGGCCCTGCAGCTGAACAGGATAACAGCCTTACTTTTACCCTGGATGGGTTTACCGATGATGGTAACTCTTATGGGAAAGTAGTGAATAATGCCGGAAATGACGGATTGTACGCTGATTTTATTTTTACAAGCAGCGACCCGGATGTTGATGTTAATCGTTTCTACAGAAAGATACCAACAGGAGAAGGTAGCTGGCTCCGTAATTATTCAACCGGACTGGTTACATTTACCTTCGCAAATGGAACCACCACATCGGGTACTTTCGTCTCTGCAGGAACTGAGACTCTTTATGGCTCAATAACAAAAACAACTGTTGATCACTCTATCTCATTCACACTTAGTGGCGTTGATGACTGGTCCAATATTTACAAAGACTACGATAAGTTTGTTTCAAGGCCCAGAAAATTCTGGGTTGATATTACCAAGGTTAAATGATTTTTATCAGAATATCCGGAGCGGACCTCCGCTCCGGGTATTTCTTATTAGTTATTAAACCAGTTAACTTTAGTTAATTGGTAAAATTTGTTTTATGGTAAGAAAATTACTTTTTGTTTTTATTGGCCTGTTGATAATTGTCTCATGCAAGAGCAAAGGAGAAGGCGAAGGAGAGGCTAATAACAATATTGTCATTACATCAGAAGTAATAACACCGTCATACCTGGGCAACGGAGTGCAATGGGGTGGTTATGATAATCTCATGCAATGGACAGGAAGTGCTACCCTCTCGGAGACTGACTGGAACAAGCTATTTCAAAGGGTTAGATTTATGCGACCTCCTGTTGTCCGCATAATGACGGCAGACGGATGGAATTACCTTATTAATGGAATCTATGATCCCGCAAAAAGTAATGATATACTGATAAAGATTCTTGATTTCTGCGAGGAGGAAGGCATAACTGTAATTTTTGGTGAGTGGGGTCATAAAGGTGGTTCCTCTGTTGATGAATCATGGCTTGAAAAATCAGCTTCTTTTCTTGAATGGCTTCTCAAAACAAAAAACTATACATGTATTAAGTACTATAACATGGTCAATGAGCCCAATGGAAGCTGGTCTTCCACAAAAGGCAATTACGATCTGTGGGTAAGTATCATTGAAAAATTTAATTCAAAACTTATTGAAAAAGGAATTGACACAAAGATCAGTATCACAGGACCTGATATTGCCATATGGAACACCGGATCGACCTTTTGGATTTCTGATACTCATTATGATCTGGGAGCAAAAATAGGAGCCTATGACATTCACACCTATCCTACCGAGACATCTGTTCGCGATGGGAGTTATTTTGAGATGATAAAGGCATACAAAGAAGAAGTCCCTGAATCAAACGCAATGATAATGAGTGAGTTCGGGTTTAAATATTCAGCATCATCCGAGCTTGGTATTGAAAATGAAGAAAGGAAGAATAATGATCCATATGCTTCAGACGATTCAAACATGATGATCTATGATGCTTTTTACGGTATTGATGTGGCTGACGCAATAATGCAAATAATGCTTGCAGGTTATTCAGGTTCAATAATGTGGGATCTTGATGATGCAATGTATAATATTGACGGAGGATCCTCTACCCTGCTGAAACGATGGGGATTCTGGAATATCTTAGGCTCTGAAAAGTTCGGCGATAGTTCTGACGAGAACATAAGACCATGGTTTTATACCGTCTCACTTATGTCACGATATTTCCCTGCCGGAACCAGGATTTTTGGGATAACGTTACCTGATAAAAAAGGACTCAGGGCAATTGCCGGCAAAAAAAACGGGAAATATACAATTGCCATTGTAAACTCAAATTATGTTGATTATTCAATCAGCCTTTCAATGGAGAACGGCATCAACATGACCTCAGTGAATCTCTATAAATATATCTCCGGCGATGGCTCCAGCTTTACAGGAAACAAAGACAATAATGGATTTGCCTCTCCTTATGAGACAGGATCAGGTTTGGATTTCACAGGAGAAAAGAAGATCAATCTTGATATAAAGGCACGGTCATTTACGCTCTTTACTAACATGGAATAAATGAAAAGTATCTATATGACACTACATGGGATTATAAGAATCAAAAGCATCAAGGCTGCATGCTTTATGGCATTAATACTGATTTCCGGTGGCTGCATGAATAATAAACCGGATATTTTGGTCACGGTGACAAACGAAGCTGCCACCTCCGGATATATCGGCAATGGTGCTCAGTGGGATGCTTACCCTGAGGCCGAAGCATGGGGTTCTGCAATTTCAGAATCCGACTGGCAGAAGCTATATAAAAGGCTCGATTTTATGAAGCCTAATTTCGTCAGATGCCTGATAAACAGCCCATACAACTATTATGATGCTAAAACGGGGAAATATGATAAGACCCGCAATATTGAATCACTTAAAAATCTTCTTTCCTATTGCCAGAAGAACAACATAACAGTTCTCTTCGGAGAGTTTAACCCACCCTCCTGGTCAATGAAACAGGACACCTCATGGATTGGAATGGCTGTTGATTATCTTAATTACCTGGTAGTGGAACAGGGGTTTACATGCATTAAATATTACAACCTTTTTAATGAGCCAGATGGCGACTGGTCGTCAACAAATGGTGACTATGAGATGTGGAAAGGAATGGTATTACAATTCATCAATAAGATGAAAGAGTATCCTGATCTGAATGGCAAAGTCACTATTGCAGGTCCTGATGTAGTTGTTGGTTATAGAAATAAGGCATCACTGTACGAACCCTGGGAGTGGGTTAAACAATCAGCAACAGATATGAATGATATTATAGGGTTATATGATGTTCATGCATATCCCGGTCAGTATGAAGTGCGAAGCGGTCAGTTTGCTGATGCCATAAAGAAATACTCCGGTCAGGTGCCGTCAGGGAAAAAGATTGTTCTGGGAGAGGCAGGATACAAGTATTACAAAGCAGAAGACTCAATCCTGATGAATGAACAAAACAGACGTTTAGTCAATCATCCATTTACCAAAGGGTCTGACTGCAACATGCATGTATATGACTTTTTCTATGGACTTGACATGCCCCTGTTATGCATGGATATAATGAATTCGGGGTTTTCAGGAATGGCGGTATGGATGCTTGACGATGCGATGCACTCAAAGGGAGATGCCGGAGACACGACTGACATTAAGCTATGGGGCATGTGGAATATACTTGGCGAAGAAGTCTTTTCAAGGCCTGAAGAAGAAGAAATCCGTCCATGGTTTTATACATGGTCACTTATGTGCAGATATTTTCCTGCAGGCTCGGATATCCTTAAGTTCTCCTGCAATAAAAAGGAAGGAACAAGATTCGCTGCAGCTGAAAAAGACGGCAAGCTTACGGTAGCCATGGTTAATACAGGAGATGAGGACAGGTCTGTTACTTTAAGGTTGCCACATCATATTGAAAACGCCAGTATCTATGTTTACAGCAAGGAAAGTATGCTGAAAGACGCTGACGGGATGCCCGTTCCATCTGAAACCGGAATAAATATCCGTAAAAACTATACTATAAATCTCAGAGCCGGGAGTTTTATTCTTATTACCGGTATCAATTATAATACAACAACCACAAGATGAGGCTCCTGTTTTCAATAGCATTTCTGCTTGCTGTTTTAATTCCGGCAGAAGGCAATAATGCAGTATTTGCATCTGTGCTGACAGACAACATGGTATTGCAGCAAAATACTAATGTAACCCTGTGGGGTTTTGCCCCTCCCAATGAAATGGTAAAAGTATCGTGTTCATGGTTGAAAGAAACATTACAGGCTGCCACGGGTAAAAATGGTCAATGGTCAGTGATAGTCAGAACCCCAAAAGCTGATTTCACTGCTCACTCCATCACTTTAACTGACTCACAGGGGAACACTACCACATTGCAGAATGTATTATCAGGTGAGGTTTGGCTATGTTCAGGACAAAGCAATATGGAAATGATCCTGATGAGTCAACCTGAATGGAACATGATAGTTGAGAACTCTGAAGAGCATATTAAGCAGGCTTACAATAAATATTTAAGAGTTATTACCATTGGCCGGAAAGAGAGCTTCACTCCTGTTGAGAACGCAATAACAAACGGATGGAAAGAGACGACCCCTGATAATGCCAGATGGTTCTCATCTGTCGCGTATTTCTTTGGCAGAAGGCTCTTTGAAGAGCTCCACGTGCCCATCGGTCTTATTGTTTCATCCTATGGGGGATCACCGATACAAAGCTGGATCCCTGACTCAGTTTTGAAAACCAGCAGGATATATGCTGATGTCCTCATCAAAAAGCAGGCAGAGATAACCGCCTCCGGACAGAGTGAAGAAGAGTACAAAAATGCCATGTCAGGCTGGATCAGTCATTCTGAACAGAGTAAAATCACCGCTCAGGATGGCATCATGCTGACACTTCCGGTAAATCTCGAAAAATCATCTGTTGGCAATCAAATGGGTGAAGTCTCATTCAGGAAGACCATTGAGATAACTCCTGACAATGCCTTGAAAGACCTGCAAATAAATCTGGGAACAATGGATGATCTCGGGCGTGTTTATTTCAATGGAGAACTCTTTTGGGAAGAGATACGCAATTCAAAGTCCTATAGTAAGATATCATTTACTGTCCCTGCTGAAAAAGTAAAACCCGGGGTAAATGTAATTGAAGCCAGGGTTTTGAATATTCTATGGGGTGGTGGTCTCACCGGGCCTGTGAAGGAGATGTATTATACAATGGGAGATGATGATAACCGGGTATCGCTGGCCGGACCATGGGAGTACAATAAGATATTTGATCTTTCAGTTTCACAAACTCTGCCCCTGGAAGGGAAACCATTGTTTTCAACCGCTTCATCATTGTACAACGGAATGATTTTTCCTCTGAAAAGATTTTCCATCAAAGGAGTCATATGGTATCAGGGAGCCGGAAATGTGGGTGAAGCCGACAGATACACACAAATGATGGTGGACATGGTTGGTTCCTGGCGCTCTTGTTTCAAAGATTTCTTTCCTTTCTATTTTGTTCAGATTTCTCCGTACCAATATAATGGCTACTATGGCACCGATGCAGCATCTCTTCGTGAAGCTCAAAGCAAGGCAGAAGAGATAATACCTGAGTCAGGAATGATTGTGACGATGGATCTTGGCGATCCTAAGAACATTCATCCTGCCAGAAAACTGCAGGTAGGCGAACGTCTTGCAAATAAGGCGCTTTCCAAAACCTACAATGTGAAGAAATGCTCAGAATACCCAAAGGTGAAAAAGGTGAAAAGCTACGGAGAAAAAGTGGTTGTCATATTTTCAAACACCTGTGACGGGCTGACGGCAAAGGGAGAAAAGCATGAGATTGAGGTATCCGATGATGGAATTAACTATAAACAGGCTGTGGTTAAAATATCAGGAAACAGGATTGAGGCCTCCAGCCCTGATGTCAAATCACCGCGTTTTATCCGCTATTGCTGGCGCGATGGTGCTGAGGGCACAATTTTCAACTCAGAAGGATTACCTGTAACCTCGTTCAGGGTTGAAGCAAATAAATAAAAGAGATTATTAACTTATTATAAATATCCATTTATGATTTTAAAGAAGTACGAAAAGAACCCTGTCTTGTCACCCGAAAGTAAGAACAACTGGGAAGATCTTGTTGTCTGTAACCCCGGTGCATGGTATGAAAATGGGACATTTTACATTTTATACAGGGCTGCAGGAAATGATGAAGGTCATGTTATAAGATTTGGCCTTGCGATAAGCAGAGACGGATATAATTTCAAACGTGTATCAGAAAAGCCCGTATTTGAACCTACCTCGCAGGGACCGGATTCAGGTTGTATTGAAGATGCACGGATTGTAAAATTTGATGATTACTATTATGTCACATATGCTTTCAGACCATTTCCTCCCGGGCAATACTGGAAATTTGCACATGATGAGGTTCTGACTGCTGACGTTGGGGAAAATGCCCCGCTCTTCCTGAAAAACAATATTGCCAATTCCGGTCTGGCAATAACAAAAGACTTTATTAAATGGAGACGTCTCGGCCGTATTACAAGATCGGATCTTGATGACAGGGATGTCATTCTCTTTCCTGAAAAAATCAATGGCAGGTTCGCAATGCTTCACCGGCCTAAAGAATGGGTAGGCGAACATTACGGACCTAAGTTTCCTTCAATCTGGATAAGGTTTTCGGATGACCTGCTTGTATGGGAAGAACCGAGCAAACTGCTTATTGAAGGTATTGAAGGAGGATGGGAAGAAAAAGTAGGCGGCAGTGCACCTCCATTAAGAACTGACAAAGGGTGGCTTGTTCTTTACCATGGCGTTGAGAATGGCGGTAACGGATACTATCGTGTTGGTGCCGCATTACTCGATCTTAGTGATCCGACAAAAGTGATTGGCAGAACAAAGAACTGGATAATGGAGCCGGAGTATGATTACGAGACAGACGGTCTTTATAAGGGATGTGTATTCCCTACAGGAAATGTAATTGTAAATGGGCTGCTTTATGTTTACTATGGTGCCGCTGATAAATATGTCGGTGTTGCAACAGCAAATGTCAATGAACTTATTGAGCACATCCTGAAAAGCTAAAAATATGACCGCATTAAACAGCCTTACAATTGCTGACCTGATTATAATAGGAATATACTTCATTTTTATTGTTCTGGTTGGTATCCATTATCGCAAGAGCAAGGATGCAGAATCATACTTTCTTGCAGGCAGGAGCATGACATGGCCAATAATTGGCTTCTCAATGTTCGCCACAAGCATATCAAGTTCAACACTTATTGGCCATTCAGGTGACGCGTACAGTACCGGAATTGCTGTCTTTAACTATAACCTGATTTCCATTGTGGTTATGGTGTTTTTTGCATGGTTCTTCCTTCCGTTTTATATCAAATCAAGGATATTTACTCTTCCTGAGTTTCTTGAGAGAAGATTTGATGCAAAATCGAGATACTATTTTTCAACAATAACCATACTGATAAACATTTTTCTTGATGCTGCAGGCGGACTTTATGCAGCGGCCCTGGTAATAAAACTATTATTCCCTGAGGTGCCGGTATCTACACTGGTAATAGGCTTTGCAATTATGGTAGCCATATACACTATTCCCGGAGGATTGTCCTCGGCAATCAGAGTGGATCTTATACAGGGTGTACTACTTATCATTGGTTCCATTGTGCTGACGGCTATAGTATCAATGAAAGGCGGAGCCGGGTATATTGCTGATCAAATAAATCAGAACAGTGTAATGATGAAACTTGTCAGGCCTATGAATGATTCCTCAGTGCCGTGGCTTGGAATGATAGTTGGCATTCCGGTGTTAGGGTTTTTCTTCTGGGGTAACAATCAGTCATTGGTCCAGAGGGCTCTTGCTGCAAAAAGCATCGACGAAGGGCGTAAAGGCGTACTGCTTGTTGGTCTCCTTACCTTACTGACGTTATTTGTTATCATCATACCCGGGGTGATGGCTAAGAACTTCTTCCCCGGTCTTGAAAAGCCTGACATGGTATATCCCAGCCTGGTAATCAAGATGCTTCCTTCGGGACTTGTGGGCTTACTGCTCGCTGCACTGATTGCAGCATTGACATCTACGCTGAGCGGATTGCTAAACTCTGTTGCCACTCTTTTTACAATGGACTTTTATGTACCCATTAAAAAAGATGTGAGCTCGAAAGAAATGGTAAAAGTAGGCCGTATTGTGTCTTCTATAGCATTAATAATTGCAGTGTGGTGGGCACCACAGATCGGGACCCGTTTCAGCTCACTCCTTAAGTACTACCAGGAGATGCTCTCAATGATGGCCCCTCCTATCGTAGCTTCTTTCATCCTGGGAGTGTTCTGGAAAAGAGCAAACAGTACGGGTAACTTCACCGGACTTATGGCCGGTGCCGCACTTGGCCTTTGCAATCTGATCGTAAAGACAACCACAGGGGTATCTGTTTTCGGTGGCATGCACTTTTTGCTTACAGTACCGATTTATCTTTTATTCAGCATGATGGTGATGTTTTTCGTCAGCATATTTACAAAAAGGCCTGATTTTGAAAAGATAAAACCATATGTATGGACAAGGGAGGACTTCAGGAAAGAGACTCTGGAATTAAAGAGTATCCCGTTTTATAAAAACTACCGTACCCTTTCATTTTTGCTTCTCGGACTATGCGCCCTTGTTCTTATTCTCTTCTGGTAGAATAAGTGTTTTTGTTAAAAAGTAAGCGACATGAGCCATAAAAAGATTGAGCTGGCATATTCATGCTTTGCGAAATGAAATATGGGATATTAATAACACGATGCATGAGCTTGTATGTATGAAAAAACTTCCGGCTCTTTTATTCATTTTTCTTTTATCACCTTACTCTTTGCTCCTGGCGCAGAGTAAGGTGATAAAAGTTGTAGTTCTGGGCTCATCAACAGCTGCAGGCACGGGCACCTCAGATTCAGGTAACGGCTGGGTTAATCTCTACAGAGCCTATTTAAAGGAGATAAATACATTAAACGAGGTAATCAATCTTGCTGAAGGAGGATACACAACCTACCAGGTAATGCCATCAGGTTTCAGAGCACCTGCAGACAGGCCTTCTCCTGATGCAGCGCATAATATAACAAAAGCATTAAGCCTGCATCCGGATGTAATTATCATCAATTTGCCTACGAATGACGCGGCAAGCGGGTATACAAAGACTGAGCAGATGTACAACTATTCTGTTTTACTGGACTCAGCCGCAGCAAAGAGTGTTCCTGTTTATATTGCAACCACGCAACCGCGGAATCTTCCCACAGAACTGAGACAGAATCTGATGGATGTGCGTGACAGCATTAACAAGTATCTGGGTGAAAAAGCGATTGACTTTTGGACAGGTATTGCCAATGCCGACGGTACAATTGCCACTGTTTATGACACGGGTGACGGTGTTCATCTTAATGATGCTGCCCATATTCTTTTGGCCTCAAGGGTTGAAGATGAAGATATCTTAAGACAGGCATCAGGCGGCTCTTCATGTAACTTTTTAAAAGAGGGATCCCTGTGACGGATATGCGTAGGGTTTAATGAGCTCAGGTGTATTGTGGTCCGAAGTTCTGTCGCTTATCAAAGGGCCTACAGTGTGTGCTTTCAGGGCATCGGAAGGAACAGGCTCAAGCAGAAAAGAGGCATCGCGTGACGATAGGGATGGCCTGATCCACAGATGTTCAGTCTCTTTAGTCAATAGCGCAGGCATACGTTTCTTTGTGTTGTGTATCTCCGCCATCAGTGAGTTTGCATCAACAGTTATAAGGGTGAATGTCTTTATTGTTATGCCGCCGGGTGATACCCATGTATCCCATAACCCGGCTATGGAGAAAATTTCCTCTCCTGCCATCCTGATGTACCATGGGATTTTTTTACCGTTAACATCCTGCCATTCAAAAAAGCCTGTTACAGGTATGAGACACCGCTGCGATTCTGAAGCCTTGCTAAAGGAGGGCTTTTCGGACAATGTCTCTGCCCTGGCATTAAGTGTTTTTCGTCTTACTTCATTGGCAGCTTTTTCATCCTTAGCCCATGATGGTATCAAGCCCCAGTTTAACAACTCAATCCGGCCGGGGGAGTTGTTACAGACAACGGGCATAAGAGGAAGACTCTGAGCATGATAATAGTAGCTGGGCCTGTATTTATCAGGATCAATAAGCTGAGCACCATAACGGTGTTCAAGCTCTTCCTTTACAATATTCACACTTACGGTGAAGCACATAATAATATATTATTTCTCTCCCTGAACAGGGACAGGGACATAATAGCTAAAGAGGTCTGTTGAGGGCCACTGTGAGACATGGCTGACGAACCTGGTCATCATCCTGTCGATACTCGATGATATTTCCGGACCATTCCATGCACTGGTATTAAATAGCGCAACCCAGGCAGTTCCATCCGGCATTCTCTTCATCATTCCTGCGGTGCCGGAAAAGGTGCCTGTTCTCCACCATGAGCCATTGGCCATCACTCCCCTCCATCCTACCGGCGCATATCCATTTTCTGAATCAGTCATATATTTGATGCTCTCCTGTGACAGGAAGTCCGGCCTTGTATCAAAGCCGTCAATTGCCAGCAACAGTTTCATAAGGTCAGGTGCGGTAGCAAGCCATGCTCCAGCTGCACCGAGTGCTTCTATATCGTTGCCGCCATAACATGCCGGCAACAGTTCGCCGGTTCCATAAACGGATGGTTTGAGAGGAGTCTCAGCCGTCGTGTAATATTCAACCTCATAGGGAGCCCGTTGCTTTTTAAGGTTATGGGCCAACTCCATATCGTATATCCCCAGAGGGCTTAAGACATATTTTTTACAGTAATCTTCATACTTCATGCCTGTCACCTTCTCAATTACCAGGCCCAGAATACTGTATCCAAGGTTGGAATAAGCCTGGCCCATACCAGGGTTGAAATGAAGATTCTTGTCAAGGGCAAAGCGGACTATAGTCTTTGTATCAACAGGCATTGGAGCACCGGTCTCTTTTGATACCACCTCAGGCATGAACATCTGATCACCCCATCGTTGAGTCCATCCTCCCTTATGAGCCAAAAGATGCCCTACTGTTATCCCATATACACGTTTATCCTTTGGATGAGAAAAAATAGTGTCGTTAAGTATTCCTGAAGGGCCAAACACATAATCATTAACAGATAACTTACCTTCCTCCTGTAACTTCATTATGGCAACAGCTGTGACAAGCTTTGATATACTTGCCACCCTGAATTTATTATATGGCTGAGTCTTAAGGGAGTCTTCAACTATCGCGAAGCCAAAGCCACGGGCATAAAGAAGTTTCCCATCCCGTGAGACAGCAATGGAAGCACCCTTCAGATCCCACTTACGCATAAAACTCCTAACGTCCTTTTCTGAATTTGAAAACAACAACGTGTCTGTCAGTGAATTGTCAATCCTTACCTCTTCAACTTTATTGGTATCCTTAAGGACATTGGACCTTTCTATTCCAAACGGTAATGCTACTGCTGCAATAAATAATACTACAAGCAAAAAAGCTTTTAAACTTATTTTCTTTAATCCGTTCATCCTTTCCCTTACAGTCTGCAAAAATAATCAATCAAACAAAAACAACAAAAATTTGAATTTCTCCTCCTATTTTAGCCTGCAAGAAATGCAGTATATTTTAAAAATGGTTCAATATTTGTAATAGGAAATTCAACCATGCGAAAAGTTTTAGCGCTGTTTATATTATTCCAGATGTTCATATTTTCTGCCAGGGGCCAGGATTCTATCTCCATTGACAGTGTTCGTCTTAATCGTATAGTTGAGATTCTCGAAGAATATAAATCGCACAATCTCTTTATTGACAACTCTGAATATTTAGATTATGGGGTTGATTATAAGGACATTAATCTTCAGATAGCAGCCTCATATGGATTTTGTAGCGAGATTGTCAGATTATTTATAGATGGGGCAGACATTAACTGGGTAAGTCCGGAAAAAGTAACTGCATTGCATTACGCAGTCTCAGGTGGATATAAGGATGCGGCAGAGGTAATACTACTTCTTGGTGGAAATCCTGATGCCAGAGATGTCCTTGATAAAACACCTTTGGTAGTAGCTACAGAAAACAACGACATTGAAATGGCAGAGTTACTGATAAAGTACGGAGCGAGCACTGCCATTGGAGATTTTCATGGCCTTACCCCACTTCATTTTGCCGTAAGAAGCGAAAGCTTCTATATGATAGACATGCTTCTTTACTATAATGCCAACCCGGATATGCGGGATAAAAAAGGAGATACCCCGCTGATGTATTCAGTATGGAAAAGGAACTATGAGATTGCCGACCTGTTGTTGCAGGCAGGTACAAACCCGGATATTGCTGATAAGAACGGCTATACCCCCTTTATGTTTGCCGCGCAGAAAGGTGACACTCTGATGCTAAGGCTTTTATATAAAAACGGTGCCGATATCTATGCTCTGAATACATACGGGTATGACGCATATTCACTTGCAATACGGTTTGGCCAGAAAGACGTGATCAGGTTCCTGCAAAGTATTGGTAACCTTTGGTTTGAAAAGAAGCCCGGAAAGGTGGATCCAAATGTCATCGCCTTGGAATCAGGTAATAAAGAAGCACTCTCCGGCGATTATTCCGTTCCATTTCTGCAAAAGCTTAATATAAACAAAGCTGCTCTGTCTGCAGGGGGCGTTTTTACAAACCATCTTGCCCTTGTGACCGGCGAGGTCTCTTTCAGAGCACCTATAATCAGATCAGGAATATTTGCCGGATATTCATTCTCTCCGGTTGAATCGAGAGTACTTGTAAAATCGGGAGACAATATCTACCAGTACTATGTTATTTCAAGGACCATAGAGGGTGGAGTTTTTCACGACTGGCCCCTTGGGAACAGTTTGACAAAAGGGAGTTTCAAGTTTTATACGACTATCTCCGCCGCATATCAGTCTTACTCAAAATACTCAGGATCAATCAAGAAACCTGAAAATCATTTTTGTGTCATTCCATCAGCCGGAATAGAGTATTCTATTCACAGCGTGGGCATTTCTGCAGAGGCAAAATATATGCAGACACCATTTTATAAAATGGCTCCTGTATGGCTTGGAATAAAAGTCTCTTTCAACTTCCTGAGAGACGTCTCATCTATTCCCGGAAAACAAATAAACATCAGCATCAATGAATAGAAAGTTCCTATTGGTATTTATGCTTTTTGTTGTGTTTGCCGCGTGTGAAAATAACAGGAAGACAATATGCAGCAAGTGTGTAAGTGATTCCAATGGTGATTCAAAGCTGTGTGTTCATATAAGTATTTTAGGGGACAACCCGTATAAATTTCCGGTTAAAATTTACGAAGGTCCGCTTGAGAATAACAACCTTCTGATAGATACGTTAATGTATTCTGATTATCACGAATTCTATGTGATGCCTGATAAGGAATACACAGTAACTGTTAATTATGTTATCGGAGGCAAAAATTATATTGCGGTTGACAGTGCAAGGCCAAAAATAAAGTATGACGATTCATCATGCGAAATGCCCTGTTACTATGTGTATGATAATATTATTGACCTTAGGCTGAAATACACAAAATAGTGTATGTTAAAGCTTAAGAGGAATTAATATTTGCCTGAGTTCTCCGGGTGTAATATCTTCCTTGACTTTCCCGGCCTCGGCAACTGATATCTTCCCTCTCTCTTCAGATACAATTATTACGAGTGCGTCAGCATGTTCGGTAAGGCCTATTGCAGCTCTGTGCCGCATACCGTATCTTGGAGGAAGATTTGTCTGGTCAGTGACAGGCAGTGGGCAGCGGGCTGCATAAATCCTGCCGTTCTCTATGAGAACCGCGCCATCATGAAGCGGCGATCCTTTATAAAAAATTGTCTTTAGGAGTTCTGCTGTTATATCTGAATCAATAATCTCGCCTCCTTCAGTATAAATATTAAGAAGGCTTGTGCGTCCTATTACTATAAGAGCACCTGTTCTGGTAGTAGCCATATTTTCAGATGCCCTTACAATCTCTTCAACAATACGGCTGGATGTCTCAGCCGCCTCAGATGGGAAATACTTATCGAAAGAGAATCTGTTATGCCTCATATATTTGTTTCCGATGGCAAGCAAAAACCTGCGAACCTCTTGCTGGAAGACAATTATTAAAGCAATCATACCCACTCCTATAACCTGACCAAGGAGGGTAGAGATGAGCTCCATCTTCAATGCCTTTACCAGGAGCCAGAAGAGGTAAACAAAAAATATCCCGATAAATATGCTGAATGCTGCCGTACCCCTTATGATACGATATAGTTCGTACAATATAATTGCAACAAGTACTATATCAATAATATCAAGGAGAGTGATGTTCAGCATTATTTTAGACTATTAAGAGAGGCAAATTTAACAATAATGCATAAAAGAGATGCCATCAGGGTATATCTTTTCAAATAACCGTACCGTTTCCCTGGCTTCCTTTACATCATGAACGCGCAGGATGTTAGCGCCTTTCATCAATGCTGCCATATTCAGAGCAGTTGTTCCGTTCAGAGCTTCATCAGGTGTAATGCCAAGCGTCTTCCAGATGGTTGTTTTCCTTGATAAGCCTATCAGCAATGGAAGGCCTGTCACAGAGAAGCTGTCAAGACCACGCAGCATTTCAAAATTTTGTTCAATAGTCTTTCCAAATCCGAATCCGGGATCAATAATAATATCCTTCACTCCTCTCTGCTTCAGATCTGTTATTTTAACTCCCAGCCACATTAGAACATCAGAGATCACATCATTATATACCGGATTGTGTTGCATTGTTGAAGGTTTACCCTGCATATGCATAAGTATGTACGGAACATTCAGCTTCTCAACAAGAGGAAACATGTTGTTATCCATCTCTCCAGCTGAAATATCATTTATTATATCGGCCCCGGAGGTCAGCACTGCCTCTTCTGCCACCGATGCCCGATATGTATCTACTGAAATGATTGCGTCGGGGAAATGCTTCCTGATGATTTCAACAGCCATCTTCACCCGTTTCATTTCAACGTCGGGATCGACTGGCTCTGATCCTGGTCTTGTTGAACAACCTCCTATATCAAGGATGTCAACCCCCTGGTCAATCATTAAGGCCGCAGTCTCCAGAACAGATTTTTCACTCATGTGACGGCTGCCTTCATAAAAAGAATTATCAGTTATATTGATAATACCCATTACCCTGGGGTGAGTCAGATCGAAAAGCGAGCCTCTGATGTTTATGAACATGATGAATTGTTTTATTCATTGCTAAGATAGTTATAAAGGAGGGAACTCTCAATCAGAACATTTAAAAGCAGTAAATAAAGGATTATCTTTGCCCGAATGATGAAAAGAAGGCCCATAGAACTTCTCTCCCCGGCACGGGATATTGAATGCGGACTGGCTGCAATAAATGCAGGCGCTGATGCGGTTTATATCGGAGGCCCAAAATTCGGAGCAAGAGAAGATGCCGGTAACTCTTATGAAGATATTGCCAGGCTCGTTAAATATGCGCACCTTTTCAGATCCAGAGTCTACATAACACTTAACACCATACTCTTTGACCATGAGCTTGAAGATGCCGAAAAGATGGCAAAGAGAATGTATGAGATAGGTGCTGATGCACTCATAATTCAGGATATGGCGCTCCTGGAGATGAATCTGCCTCCTATTCCACTTCATGCAAGCACCCAGACAAATAATTACGACATTGAAAAAATAAGGTTTTTGTCTGAAGCTGGTTTTAGCAGAATAGTATTAGCCAGGGAGCTGTCTCTTGAGGAGATAAAAAAAGTCAGAAGCATTACCACCGCTGAACTCGAGTTCTTTGTCCATGGTTCTCTTTGCGTCAGCCTCAGCGGCCGATGTTATCTGAGCTATGCCGTCGGAAAGCGCAGCGCAAACAGGGGATCATGCGCTCAGCCATGCAGAAGAAAATATACTCTTACAGATAAAAACGGGAAAGAAATAGCTGCAGACAAACATCTTCTTTCACTCAAAGACCTTAACCTGTCTGATTATATCAAAGAAATAGCCGACGCAGGCATTGACTCATTTAAAATTGAAGGGAGGCTGAAAGATGCCGGCTATGTAAAGAACATTACCGCCTTTTATAGGAAAAAGATTGATTCGGTTTTGGAAAAAGATGAGGCCTTATACCGTCCTTCTGCCGGATCAGTAATACTGGGGTTTACGCCGGACCCGGCAAAGAGTTTCAACAGGGGAACAACTGATTATTTCCTGCATGGCAGAAACAAAGGGATAACATCTTTTGATTCTCCGAAATCGCTCGGTGAAGAGATAGGAAAAGTGAAAAATGTAGCCACAGGGTATTTTGAGATTGAGACAGGGAAAGTTTTATCAAACAACGATGGTCTTGCATTCATAAACAGAAAAGGAGACAGCATTGGAATTAAAGTAAACCGGGCAGAAGGCAACAGAGTCATTCCTGAGAGTCTTAACGGAGTTTTCCCTGGCGCAATTATCTACCGTAACTATGACCATAAGTTTAATATGCTCATAAATACGGAGGTGGCTGAAAGAAAACTTGCTGTGTCTGTTACTATGTCACCTTCACCCGAGGGTATTACAATAAAAGCGGTAAGTGAAACAGGTATTGAATCAGTTTTATCTGTGCCAACAGATCTTACACCTGCAAAAAACCGGGAGAAATCGCATGAAACAATCGTAGCTCAGATCTCAAAATCAGGAGAGACACCCTTTGAGATAAAATCTGTTGATGCCGGCAGTTGCGAAGAGTATTTCTTCCCCTCGTCATTTTTAAATAATATAAGAAGAAGTGTTCTTGATGACCTCAGGCTGAAGCTTGAGACATCGGCCAAACACTTTAATGAGGCTTCTGAAACACAACCACAGTACAGAAATATAAAAGAGGGATTCGAGGCTAACATCAGCAACAGTTTATCCCGAAGATATTATCAGAAAGCAGGTGCTGAAGTCATTTATCCTGCTCCTGAAGTAACAGGTGATGTTATTGGGAAGAGAGTCATGACCACCAGACATTGCCTGAGGTATTCTTTCGGAATGTGTCGCGGTAATGCAGGAAAAAATGAGAATCCGGATGACTCAGTAATGTATCTTATTGACGGTGAGACAAGACTTAGACTTGAATTCAACTGTAAGGAGTGTTTTATGAATATAATATTTGAAGGAACCACCAAAACTAATAATAACAGGAAAAGAGATGCAAAACATTAACTGGCATGACGAACTGAATGTAGCAATAACCGTTTCAGATACAAACGGGGAAATACTTTATATGAATAAGAAATCGGCAGTGACATTTGCAAAATACGGAGGAGAAAGCCTTATAGGCAAAAATCTTAAAGATTGTCATAAGCCGGAATCGTGGGATAAGATCGCTGACATGATTGAAAAGGGCAAGACAAATGTTTATACAATTGAGAAAGAAGGGGTAAAAAAACTCATTTATCAAACCCCATGGATTACAAACGGGGAAATATCCGGAATGGTAGAGCTTTCTCTGGAGATACCATTTGAAATGGCTCATTTCATAAGAAAATAAGATGCGCATCTGGTCTGTTCATCCTTCATACCTTGACACAAAAGGTCTGCTTGCAGTATGGCGTGAGACCCTTCTTGCAAGAAAGGTTCTGATGAATCTCACCAACGGGTACAGGCATCATCCTCAGCTTTACAGATTCAGAAACTGTCCCGACCCTATTATGGCAATTGATGCCTACCTTACAGTTGTGGCAGATGAAAGTGCAGGAAGAGGGTACAACTTCGATGTTTCAAAGTTTTTCAGAACCACTGCTGAAGGTCTGATTACTGTAACGGACGGACAGTTGAGATTCGAGACGGAATGGCTGAGAAATAAACTTGCCCAACGTAATCCCGGCAAACTTGCCGCCAATGGTAATGAGGTGATTTACAGGCCACATCCCCTGTTTAGAGTAATTGATGGCGATGTTGAATTGTGGGAAAAGCTCCATAATAGCTGAAAAATCTGGTTCAATACTGTCAGCCGTTTTTGAGGAATTTTTTATCTTTAAAACCATTCCGGGCATCACTAAATTTGTGGATCCGGGAAAATACACGACATGAAACTAATTGTAATTGAAGGACTTGACGGTGCCGGCAAATCAACACAGATAACAATGTTAAGTGATTGGTTTAAGCAAAACAGCATCGGGTGTCATTATCTCCATTTCCCGCGCACTGATGCCCCGTATTTTGGAGAGCTTATTGCAAGGTTTCTCAGAGGCGAATTTGGAAATATTGATCAGGTCGATCCGTACCTGGTGGCAATGTTATATGCTGGCGACAGAAAAGATGCCTCAGAGATGATATCTGCATGGCTTAAGAATGGGGATTATGTTGTACTGGACAGGTATACCTATTCAAACATTGCCTATCAGTGTGCTAAGCTAAAAAGCAGGGATGAAGCTCTGAAACTGCGTGAATGGATACTTAACCTGGAATTTGTTCATTTTGGAATTCCCCGCCCTGATGTAAACATCTTTCTTGATGTGCCTTTTCATTTTACAGAAAAGAAACTTACCACCATCAGGCAGGGAGAGGACAGATCCTACCTTTTGGGTAGCCGCGACATACATGAAAGCAGCCTCGAGTTTCAGTCAAGAGTGAGGGATACCTATCTCTCAGTTGCTGAAACGGATCACAAGCTTCAGGTGATAAACTGCAGCGACACCTCTGAGGGTATGCTGCCTCCACAAGAGATATTTAAACTCGTTATTGGCAAACTGAAAGAAAAGATGATTCTTTAAATGAAACTTCTGACCAACATTTGCAGGATACTAACCGGACTGGTATTTATATTCTCTGGTTTTGTCAAAGGGATAGACCCGATGGGCACTGCCTATAAAATATCAGACTACCTGTTAGCTTTCCACATTAGCTCACCGGATAATCTCTCACTGGCATTTTCAATATTATTGTGCACCGCTGAGTTTGTGACAGGGATTATGCTCCTATCAGGCGCCTTTACTGAAGTGGCATCATGGTTTGCAGCACTGTTTATGCTTATCTTTACTCCTCTGACCTTTTATCTGGCAATATATAACCCTGTTTCCGACTGTGGTTGCTTTGGTGATGCAATACATCTTACCAACTGGCAGACATTCGGCAAAAACATCTTTATCTCTCTGCCTGTGATTTTCCTTTTTATAAAAAGAAAGGAGACAGCGCGTACGCTTAAAAGACAGGCAGCGATTGCCACCACCTCTCTCTTTGTTTTATTTTTCTGGACCTTTATCGTAACCAACATCTTATACCTTCCGCTAATTGACTTCAGGGCATATAAGCCCGGCACGGACATAAACCAGGCCATGACCATACCACAGGGTGCTCCTACAGACAAGTATGACATCAGGTTTATATACGAAAAGAATGGCGAGAATAAGCTGTTTTCAATTAAAGATTACCCGGCAAACGACACTTCATGGAAGTTTGTTGACCAGCAATCGGTGCTTATTAAGAAAGGCTTTGTGCCACCGATACATGATTTTTCTCTGACTGCTATCGATGGTGGTGATGCAACCAAAGACGTGCTTTCGTTCCCCGGTTATACCCTTTTAATGGCCACCGGCAAAGTAGAGAAAGCAAGTGTGATGAATCTTGTCAAGGGGTTCAAAGCAGCAGAAGCTGCTACCAGAAACAATATCAGGTATTATACAATAACCTCTTCATCTAAAGAAAATGCAAAAACCATATCAGCAAAATATCCGGTTCTGTTTTGTGATGAGACAACAATAAAAACCATTATAAGAGCCAATCCCGGGTTTGTTCTGATTCATAACGGTGTTGTTAAGGCAATGTGGTCAGTTTTATCACTGCCTTCAGCTGAACTGTTTTCGGATCCGGACAGACTTGTAGCTGAAAATCAGAACAAAAGAACCAGGCGGCTGATTATCACTTTTGTCCTTACCGGAGTTTTGATAATTTCTGCATTTTGCCTACCTTATTGGACAAAAGAGGTCTGAAAAGAATTAACCATTTACTAATTAATAATTCACAAAAGATAATGAGAAAGAAAATTGTAGCCGGAAACTGGAAGATGAACATGGACTATAACGAAGGAATAGAGCTTGCTTCCGGTATCAACAGTTATTTTACCGAGAATCCTCTCAACAGCAATGAGGTAATATTGTGTACTCCATTTATTCACCTTCACGGAGTGGCTTCTCTTCTTAGTGCCAAAAATGTAAGTGCCGGTGCACAAAACTGTAATGACCATAAATCCGGAGCCTATACCGGTGAAGTGTCAGCTGCAATGATTAAGAGTACAGGTGCTTCTTATGTTATAATTGGTCATTCAGAAAGAAGAACAATTTACAAAGAGGATGATGCTTTGCTTGCAACAAAGACAAATGAGGCATTAAGAAACGAGCTGAAAGTCATTTTCTGCTGCGGTGAAATTCTTGCCGAAAGGGAAAAAAGCATCCACTTTGATGTGGTTAAAAGGCAGCTCGAAAGTGGCATTTTTACTCTTACAGAGGAAGATTTTCATAATATTGTTATTGCTTACGAACCGGTCTGGGCAATAGGTACTGGTGTTACAGCCTCTCCGGCTCAGGCACAGGAGATGCATCATTTCATCAGGGGCCTTGTTGAAAAACGTTACGGAAAGAAAATTGCCGAGAATACCACCATTCTTTATGGCGGCAGCTGCAAAGCTTCAAACGCTGCCGAATTGTTTGCAAACGCCGATGTTGACGGAGGCCTGATTGGCGGAGCATCTCTGACCAAAGATGAGTTTTGCAACATTGTCAAAGCACTCTGATGAGCGATAACCACTGGATAGAACTGACAGTCACCATCCCTGATGCAGATCAGGAGAAGAGAGACATTGCCACGGCATTACTTGCTGATATAGGTTGCGAAAGTTTTTCGGATACAGACACCGGAATTATTGCCTATATCAGCAGTTCTCTCTTTTCAGATGAAAAAGTAACTGCCTCCCGCGTTTATGACCTGCCCGTTTTAAACGGGATCATGATCAGCAACAGGATTATTGAACGGGTGAACTGGAACAAAGAATGGGAGAAGAATTTTCACCCTGTTATAATAGCAGGACAGTGTTCCATCAGGGCGCCTTTCCATCCTAAGCCTGAAAATGTTGAGTTCGATATAGTAATTGAGCCAAAGATGTCATTCGGAACAGGACATCATCAGACTACCGCCCTGATGACAGAACTGCTAATTGCCGCCGATGTAAAGGGATTAAAGGTTCTGGACATGGGTTGCGGTACCGGGGTGCTTGCGATCCTTGCCTTTATAAAGGGAGCTGCTAAAGTCAGTGCGGTGGACATTGATGAATGGGCATGTCTTAATACAACAGAAAACTGCAACATAAATAATTGCATCGTCGATGTAAGACAGGGAGATATCTCAACTGTTGCAGGAGAAAAATACGATCTTATTCTGGCTAACATAACACGTAATATCCTGATAGAAAATATGAATACCCTTGGTTCCTGCCTCAATGAGAGAGGAATGCTTTTCCTAAGCGGGTTCTATTCAGAAGACTTACCGGAAATTGAAAAGTCTACAGATGCTGTCGGATTGATGCCTGGTAAAGTGCTCTCAAGGGATGAATGGTGTGCAGCATCATTCAGGAAAAAATAAATCAGCAGTGATGAGGAAGTTTGTCTTTAGTCTTTTTTGCATTATTGCTTTAAGTGCAAATCTGTTTTGCCAGGAGACATTTCAGTTTTCAGGTGATATGTCAAAATTTAAGGACGAACTACTTCAGTTTATGGGCTCACCAACATCTGATGAGCAAAAGACAGACCTGCAGCATTTTATCACTCTCTGGGACAGCACAGCGTTTTCAACTCCTGATAAAGATCTTATTATAAATGTAGTAAGCCAGATGCGGGCAAGAAACATGAGACCCGCTCCTGCCTTTTATACACTTATGAATACCCTGTGGCTCTTTAATGAGGAGAAGATGAGCGGGAAACAGCGTCGCGACTGGCTTATAAGCCTTAGTGAAATAATTTTTGATCCAAGATATTCATCCCTGAAAGTTGATAAATATATTGAGATATCCGGTCTCTTTGTAAAAAACAAAACATTATACGACTCCGGATCAATCAGCTGGCAGGTAAAGCAGGGAAAGGCTGAGTTTTCGAGAGACACAACCCTTCAGATACAAATTACCAATGCAACAATAATATGTCACTCGATAAAAGACAGCCTCGAAATTTATAATTTCACTGGTTACTATAACCCCGATTTGTTTGCACTATACTGCAAAAACGGATTTGTAACCTGGGAAAAAGCCGGCTATCCACGCGATAAGGTTTCCGCAAAAGTATATGACTTTACCATTGATGCAACGCAGAACTATTATATATGCGATTCCTCAATGCTCAGTCACAAGGACTACTTTAAGCACCCTGTAGCCGGTAAACTGACTGACAAGGCAACCTTTGCAAGAACCCCCGAGGATGCAACCTACCCTAAATTTGAGACATACGAAACAAGATTCAGGATAGATAATATATATAAGGATGTTGATTACGAAGGAGGTATCGGTCTGGAAGGAGCGTTAGTTCATGGTATGGGCACAGCATCTAACCCAGCCAGCATAAAGCTACACCGTAATGACACACTTTACGTAAAAATAGCCTCAAAAAGCTTCCTCCTATCCCAAAAGAGCCTTAAGAGTATTGAAGCCTCAGCAACATTATATCTCGATAAAGACTCCATCTATCATTCAAATATCGACTTTGCTTATAACCCAGCAACCAGGGAAATGAGCCTGAACAGAACCCAGAGTCCCATTGGCAAGAGTCCATATTTCGACTCATTTCATAATCTTGACATGACCTTTGAGAATCTCTTTTGGGATATGGACAACTCCTACATGGTATTGTCAAGGCCAAAAAGTGCTTCTATCGGACAGGCAAAGTTTGAATCAACATCGTTCTACAACGACAGAAATTTCTTCAGGTTAATGCGTCTTGAAGATGTCCATCCTTTGTATCTGATGAGAGACTTTGCAAAAAAGATGGGATCCGAAACCTTTTCTGTAGAGTCCTTTGCAAAGTGGATGAAAGTTTCAGATGAGCAGGCCGTAGCCTTATGTATAGAGCTTGCCAATGGAGGTTTTCTCTTTTACGACAGGAGCTATAATGAAGTGACCGTTAAAAGGAAAGTTGACGACTATATTGCATCGTTTGCCAAGAAGAAAGACTACGATGCAATCACAATAAACAGTGAGGCCAGCGGCAATGAGCAGAATGCAATCCTCGACATGAAAAGTTACAGGATGACCATTTGCGGCGTCCCGGCAGTGATGCTGAGTGACTCACAGAAGGTTGCAATCTTTCCATACGGCGGCAAACTGGTAGTGGGCAAAAACAGGGCGATATCCTTTGATGGTGTGGTTCAGGCAGGGCTGTTTACCATCTTCGGCAAACAGTTCACTTTTAAATACGACACCTTCTACCTCCGCCTGCAAAAAATTGACTCAATAAGAATCGCAGTTGAGACAGGAGAGAAAGATGCATTTGGAAAACCTAAGGTTGAAGAAATTGAAAATATGATCCAGCTGGGTACTGCAAACCTGTATATTGACGATCCTAAAAATAAGTCAGGCCTTAAAAGCCTTAAACAGTATCCTATTATACATGCGGTAACCTATTCCTATATCTTTTACGATAAAGTCCCGGGTCTTGAAGGGGTATACCCCCAGAAAGATTTTTATTTCAGGGTTGATCCATTCACATATACGAATATTGACCATTACTCTAACAGGGATATATCTCTTGATGGTGAATTCATCGGAGGAAAAATACTTGAGCCAATGAGGCAGACACTTTCGATTCAGCCTGATAACTCGCTTGGTTTTTCTATGGTTGTACCCGAAGCGGGCCTGCCTGTTTATTCCGGCAAGGGTCAGGTATTTGATTTCCTCAGCATGAGCAATAAGGGCCTTATTTCAAGCGGTAAGCTGAATCACCTTACAACAGTAACGGTGGCAGACACGTTCCGTTTTTACCCCGACTCAATGAAAACGCATGCAATGAGCTTCAACATGGCAAAAAGTCCGGAATTTCCGGACCTGGTATCTGTCGATGTCGGAATTAAATGGCTTACTGACAATGATGTGTGGTATGCAACCAACTCGAAGGATAAAGTCTTTAACATGTTTGCAAACGGCACCACCATGGACGGCGTCCTGAAGCTTCAGCCAGGGAACCTGTCTGGCGATGGTGTGGTCAATATGACTGATTCAAGAATCACATCCAGCACGTTCAACTTTAAAAGTATGAGCATTGATGCCGATACATCTGATTATTACCTGAAGGCACTAAAAGGAAACGGCTATGGATTTGTTGCAAACAACGCCAACAGTCATGTCAATTTTGAAACACAGCATACTGCCTTCGGCCTTAACACTGACTCTTCGCTGGTTGTTCTGCCGGAGATAGAGTACATATGCAAGATGACTAACTTCGATTATGACATGAAGGCAAGAACCCTTCAGATGATGCAGAAAGGAAGAGAATCAACCACCCTTATGCCTGCCGAAAAACTCCTGAAGCTGCCTTTTGACAAACTGGAAAAGCCTACATTCTTCTCCACCAACAATATGAAGGACACTGTCAGCTTTGCCTCAGGAAGTGGCACATATTATCTTGAAAAAGAATATATGCAAGTTGATAACGTCAACTATGTTAAGGTTGCAGACGCTCTTATTCAGCCCGGAGGCGGCAGCCTGATTATATCTTCGGGGGCAAAGATAAAGCAGGCCGACAGTTCACTTGTGGCTATCAATAACAGGCACCTTATACATTCTGCAAGCATTAAGATTGAGAGCAGTGCATACTATTCAGGTGGTGGTATATATGATTATATTGATGAGGATGGGAAAACGGAAGAGATCTCCTTACCAACTATTGAGGTAGACACCATGGCTACAAGCGCGCAAGGATACATTCCTGTTTCTCAACACTTTACGCTAAGCCCATATTTTACATTCTCCGGTGATGTTGCATTACGTTCAGCCCGCACCAATCTTGCATTTACCGGTTCTGCCGGGATAATCACAAACTGTAAAAATATTAAAACCTCATCCGTAAAATTCAGTTCTGTCATAGATCCGAAACATGTGCTCATCCCTGTAGGTGAAAAAGCAAGAGATGTAAACGACAATCTTATTTATTCGGGTTCATTCGTTTCTCTCGATTCTGCCGGAGTCTATGGGGCATTCCTCTCAGACAGGAAATCATGGAGCGACAATCCGCTTGTCTCTTCTACCGGATATCTTTCTTTTGATAAAGGTGCCGGAAAATACAGGATTGCCTCCCTGGCAAAACTTTCTGACCTGAGCCAGAACGGCAATATGGTTTCATTCGATAAAGACTACTGCATACTTTCAGGAGAGGGCATAATCAATTTTGGAACAAATTATGACCTGCTGAAGATGGATGGTGCCGGCAAGGTAATACACCAGACCGACTCTACCACTCTGTCAGTTCATTCATTGCTTGGATTTTCGTTCTTCTTCAGCCCTGAAGCACTGAAGATGATGGCCGATGAAATAAAGAGTGTTCCCACTCTGAAAACGGTTAATGTTTCCAACGACTTTTACAGGAAAGCCTTCCGGGATCTTTTAGGTGATAAGGCAGCTACATCCATTACCGAAGACCTTCAGTTATATGGTACCATACGGACAATGCCAAAAGAGTTCTCCTACCAGATACTTCTCAATGATGTTAATATGGTATGGGATCCTGAATCCATGTCGTTTGTCTCAAAAGGAAAGATAGGTATCGGGTTCATAGGTGGATCACCATTAAATGTATATGTTGACGGGTATATTGAACTGCAGCGCAAAAGATCAGGCGACCTGCTGGACATATACCTCAAGGTTAATGACAATACCTGGTACTGGTTCTCCTATTTCAGGGGAGTAATGATGAGTCTTTCGTCCAACAGGGCATATGACGATATCCTGAGTAACCTGAAAGAGAGTGCCAGGAAACATCCGGAATCAACAGCACGCAAGCCATACAAATACATGATTGGGGTTCAGGACAGACTTAACAGGCTCCTTTTAAGAATGAGAGGCAGCAAAGAAGGAGACGAAGGTCAAAATCAATAACCAGCCCCCTTTCGTCGGTTACCGAACTCTATGACTTCCATATCGTTGATGCTGTTGCCATTAACAGACACTTTCAAAACTGTCATGACTTTGTGAATGCCGGTATGACCTGCAGATCCTGGATTAATGCACAGCATTCCATGCTTTGGATCATTCATAACCCTGGTTATATGAGAATGACCGCAAACAAAAATATCAGGCTTCTCCTTTTCAATCAGTTCCAGGGCGTGCCTGTCATAATGACCAGGGTATCCGCCAATATGAATCAAAAGCACCTTCTTCTCTCCTGCCATGAAAGTAAGATGCTCTTTGGTAGCCCTGCGTATTTCATATCCGTCACAGTTACCAAAGACAGCCCTTACCGGTTTAAATGATTCAAGTTCTTCAAGAACATCAATGCTGCCTATATCGCCAGCATGCCATATTTCGTCACAATCAGAAAAATGTTCAATTACAGCCTGGTCAAGCCAGCTGTGTGTATCAGAAATTATGCCTATTCTCATTTACTGTAGAGGTAACTTAAGAGTGTAAATTTCAATAAATTTGTAAAAACTTATTCAAAATGCAGGTTTTTTATTCTTATAAAATTGCAGACAACAACGCTGTCTTTGACCCTGAGGAATCACAGCATGGAGTTAAAGTGCTGAGACTGCGCAAAGGAAGCAAAATATATTTCACTGATGGTGTTGGCAATATGTATGAAGGCGAGATAACATCCGATGACTTCAGAAAAATGGAAGCAAGGATAATATCTGTCACTCGCGGATATGGGAAGAGAGAGTATTCTCTTCATATGGCTGTCTCACCACTTAAGAATCACGACCGCTTTGAATGGTTCATTGAGAAAGCTGTTGAAATGGGCATTGACGAGATAACCCCTCTTATATGTGAGAGGACAGAAAAACAAACGGTTAAAAGTGAACGTCTGAGAAAGCTGATAATATCAGCCATGAAACAATCAGTAAAGTCATATCTCCCCTGCCTCCATGAGCCAGCTCCTTTCAATCTCTTTGTAAACAGACCTTTGAGTGACACAAAAATTATAGCACATTGCAGCAATATTTTTCAGAGGGATCCTATAACCTCAATTATTGAACGTGGCAAGAACATTACCATACTGGTTGGCCCTGAAGGAGATTTTAGTGAGTCCGAAATTGAAAATGCTGTCAGCCATGGTTTCAGGTCTGTAAGTCTCGGAGAAAGCAGGCTGAGAACAGAAACAGCAGGCATTGTTGCCTGCTGCTCTTCTTATCTTGCAAATATTTGAGATTTATTTATTCTGTAAGTACATAAATACATTTGATATCTTCCTTAATGGCACTTTATAAAACTCGGTATATTGACACCGGGCACAGGTAACTGTTGTAAATACCTTGTATCCAAAGTTAGAGAGTATCGAAATTAACGAGTAATGTGCACGCAATTCGGCAAGTCTGTACTCTTTCCCACCACACTTTGGGCAGGTAAATTTAATCATTGGCACTTCCTTTTTCATCGGAATCATCTTTTTGATTTGTTCTTTTTTCTTTAAGTCGTCCTGCTCTCCGTAACGCCTGGTCAAGTATCCATTCAATCTGACCATTGGTACTGCGGAATTCATCTGACGCCCATTTTTCAATAGCAGCCAGTTTATCCGGGTCAACCCTGATAATAAATGACTTCTTTTGTGCCATCATTAGTGCTGTAATGTGCCGGCATTAATTATCGGGTTAGGGTCTTTGTCTCCACAAAGAACTACCATCAGATTACTTACCATGGCTGCCTTTTTCTCTTCGTCAAGATCAATGATCTTCTTTTCTGATAGCTGTTCAAGTGCCATTTCAACCATTGAGACTGCCCCCTCAACTATTTTGAAACGTGCTGCAACAACTGCTGCTGCCTGCTGCCTGCGAAGCATTGCACCGGCAATCTCTTCTGCATAAGCAATGTAGTTTATTCTTGCCTCAATCACATTTATACCGGCAATATTCAACCTCTCACGAATCTCCCTCTCCAACTCATCGTTTACCTCTTCACCACCACCTCGCAGAGTGATCTCGGATTCCTTCCCCTCAAAGTTGTCATACGGATAAAGACCTGCCAGTTTACGAAGTGCAGCATCACTCTGCACAAGTACAAAATGTTCATAGTTGTCCACATCAAAAGCAGCTTTGTAGGTGTTATCCACTTTCCACACAAGCACAAGACCTATCTTTATAGGGTTACCATTGCTGTCATTAACCTTTATGGGCTCACTGTCAAAGTTCCTGGCTTTCAATGATATCTTTTTCTTTTGAAAGAACGGGTTCACCCAGAAAAACCCATTGTTTTTTATTGTGCCTTTATATGCACCAAACAATACAAGAACGCACGATTCATTAGGGTTAACAACTGTCAGCCCGATCATCGTGAGGAAAAACAAAACTATCAGCGCCCCTCCCAACGGAAAGATCTCGCTTATAAATGAAAAAACCGTTGCTGCTAAAATCACCAGCAGTAAAAACAAAAACAGATACCCTGATGCAGGGCTGTAACTTTTTTCTTCTTTCATGACTTTATGATATTATTTTGATATCACAAAGATATAATACAAAAAAGTAAATGTCAAGTTTTCAGGAAAAAATTTATCGTCAAAAAAGCTATCGTGATAAAAGTTTAGAAATTAATCCAAGGAAACAACATGTCTGTCAACAGAAAACGCACCTTTACCAATTTTCAGGGAGATAAGTGTAATTATTTGAAACCTAATGATTAATATTACGTTCAACTATTAAGTCGGAAAGAATAAAAGGTTCTATTCGTAGAATGAAAAATTATTGTTGCAGTTTTTCATCTTTAATCTTTTAGAAAGGGATCGGGTTGCGGTCCCTTTTATTTTTTCCGAAAACCAGGAACTAAAAACGGGTCAATTCCAATAGAGAGAGGCATCGGTTCAAGTCGAAACTCCGGATGACAGATAAAGATCCCTCACTCCACTACGTTTAGTTTGGAATGACGGAGCATTTTAATTTATAGAGCGAAGAGCATAATCTGGGTCATTCCGGACAAAGAGAGGAATCTTTTTCCCGCTATTACATTTTCTAATTAACATTAATCAGATTAAATTCTATACGCCGGATTTCGGTATTGATTCCTAAACATCTCCAATAATTATTTATATCTGAACTTTCACTTTGCAATAGTTTCTATATTTGTATTGGTAATCTGATAAGTCGGGCATGAACAGAGAGGCATTCACTAATTTAATTCAAAAGAGATCTTCCTTCTTATCGGCAATTGCCCTGTTGAGCCTGTCTGTTATAATTGCTGTAATTGCATTCTACCAGGGATATAACCGTAATATAAGCAGGCAAAAAGCCATTGAGCTGACTGCCGTAACAAATCTTAAGGCAGATGATATTTCCATCTGGTATAATTACAGGATGAAGGATGCAACTGATTTATCCAGGAATGAAATTTTTAAGGCAAAACTTGAATCATACCTGCTGAAAAAGAACGAAAGAACCTTCAAAAATCTCTATTCATTTCTTGATTCCTTCAGGATAGAAAAAGAGTACTTCGAAATATGTATAGCATCAGGTGAAGGAGAGTTGTTATTTACTACAGATTCGTTGTCAGAGGGGTTGGATAAAGAGCTGAAAAGGTATATTATTTTGTCTGCCGACTCCATGAAGGCACTTTCTGACGATTTGTACCTGTGTAAAACGCACAACAAAAAGCATATTGATTTTATTTCACCGGTTTCAATCAGAAAAGGTTCTGCACCTTTAATTATTGTTTTAAGAGTTGACCCCGAAAAATCACTTTTCCCTCTTGTAAAATCATGGCCTTCTGAAAGTAATATTACAAAGAATATCCTGCTGCGTGTCAAGGGCGATTCGCTTATGTTATTATCATCCCCGATAAATAACAACGGGTTCCAGGTAAAGCCTGTCAGGTCTTTAAATCTTCCTAATGACGCATCCATAACAGATTACAAGGGAATTACCAAGCTCATAAATCCAAACAACAAGAAAGAGCTTGCCTATGTCAGGTCAATAAAAGGCACCTCATGGCATCTTGTATCAATGCTTTCCAAACAGAATACTTTCAGTCAGGTAGGGAATACCAGGTTGATCTTTTCTCTTACCATCCTGTCACTATTACTCTTTATTATTGGTGTTGTACTGATTTATCTTATCTATCAGCGTAAATCATATATGATGATTCTGAGGGAAATTAATGAGAGGAAAGCTGCCGATATGCGTCAGAAAGCACTTTACCGGATTGCTGAGTCGATGCTAATTTCTCCCACTGTGTCTGAGCTTTCAAATGTAATTATTGACCAGATTGAGTCTGTCATTCAATGTCAGGATATCAGGATTGAGCTGTATGGTCGTCCGATAAAAAATATCCCCTCCTTATCGTTTGAAGGAACAAAATATGCTTCGCAACTCGAAAAACCGGTTGACGGAAGTTTACAAAGCTACTGCCTTAAACAGGGTAAACCACTTATTCTCAATAGCAAAGAACTTGAATCACTAATAAAGGAAGGCCAGATTAAACAGGATAATGAAATCATGACTTCATGCCTGGTATTGCCGTTGTTCAGTAAAACGGTACCAATGGCAACACTTTCTATCTCCGGTAAAGAGGAAAATGCTTTTGACGAGTCGCTGATAACATTCCTTGAGATAATTGTAAACCAGACCAGGACGTTTATTGACCGGAAAGTAAATGAAGATGAAGTGATAAAACTCTCAAAGGGTATAATTCAGAGTCCGGTAAGTATTCTCATTACTGACAGGGATAGTAACATTGAGTATGTAAATCCGAAATATCTGCAGGTTACAGGACTGAAATCTGAGGATATTATTGGTAAGCATTACTCTGAGGTACGTAAAAACTTTATGCCTGCAGATACGTTTGAAGATATGGTCTCAAGGCTTTCCGACAATAAAGACTGGACCGGAGAACTTCTTTCAACAGCACAGAACGGGGAGCAGATTTGGGAAAGCATTCATGTATCTCCAATTCTTGACAACAAAGGGAATATTTCGCATTACATCTCTATCCGTGATGACATTACGGAGGAGAAAAACATGATTGACAAGCTGATAATTGCCAAGGAAAAGGCAGAAGAGAGCGACAGGCTAAAGACATCATTCCTGGCCAACATGAGTCATGAGGTAAGAACTCCCATGAATGCCATAATAGGTTTTGCTGAGCTGTTGAGCTTCAGGGATATATCAAAAGATGAACAGTTGGAGTATTCACAGGTCATCAAACAGAGGTCATATGAGCTACTTGCTATTATAGATGATATCATTGATGTATCCCGACTTGAAACAGGAAAACTCAAGATGTTTAAGGAGAAGGTGAATATCTGTGATATTCTGGCAGATGCATACAATACAGCCACTACGGTATGGCGCGAATCCGGGAAAAGCAGTGTAAACCTTGAGCTCATTAATGAGGTACCTGACAGTGAAATATATGCCTATACAGATTCAGGCAGGCTAAGGCAGATACTGACAAACCTTATTGATAATGCCTTTAAATTTACAGAAGAGGGTGTGATAAAATTTGGATGCATGAATTCCAATGAGAGGGATATTCTCTTTTATGTAAGAGATACGGGGATTGGCATTCCTGAAGACAAACAATCAGTTATATTTGAGCGTTTCCGGCAGGTAGAGGAAGATTATTCGCGCAAAAAAGGAGGCATCGGACTGGGGTTGTCAATATGCAAAGGACTGGCAGAATTACTTGATGGTAATATATGGGTAAAATCAGAGCCCGGGAAAGGAAGTACATTCTTCTTTACAATATCAAAGGGCACCGGTGAACCAGAAGATAAAGAGACTAAAAAAGTTAAAAAAATGATAAACAGCAATATCAAGGGTATATGGGTAAACCGCCGTCTCCTTGTTGTTGAAGACGAGCCGTTGAACGCCAGATATATACAAAATGCACTGGAGCCCTCAGGTATTAATCTGGTTCATGCCGATACCGGCACAAAGGCAATTGAAGTATTAAAAAAGGATCAGCTTTTTGATGCGGTCCTGCTTGACATCAGGTTGCCGGACATTGATGGTTTTGAGCTTGCACGGCAGATGAAAAGCATTAACAGCAGTATCAGGATCATTGCTCAGACAGCATATGCATCTGACCAATACATGAAGATGTGCTTTGATGCAGGCTGTGATGATTACCTGGCAAAACCTTTTAAGGTCCAGGATCTTTTTGAAGTTCTGAGGAAATATCTTTAAAAAAAAATGCGGGGCTGACCCCGCATCTTAATTCTATTATTTCTACCCTGCTTTATTCATTTAGGGCTTTTTCAAGAGCATTAAGGATTGGCTGGGTAGATAGTTTCTGTCCTACCGCCTGTTGCATCCAGCATTGAGGAGTAAGCCTTCCCTGCTTATAAATACGGTCAATCTCATCAGAAAAATCTTTGCCTGAAAGATATTCTTCAAGCTGGAACTTTATGATCTGTCCGTAAGAGTAGTTTGCAAGATAAAGCGGGTTATCCACCATATGTGAATAGATAGCCAGTATAGGAGAATCTTTTATTCCGAATACCGGGGCATAGTATTTATTCCATACGCCTTTTGCAATATCGATGGTAGCAGCCTTAAGCTCAGCAGGTGTGGCTTGCGGATGGGCATACATCCATTTCCAGACGTCCATATCTACAAGTCCCACTCCCATTATTTCCATCAGTGACCATGCTTCGTCAAAAGTCTCGAACTTCTTCATTTCCGGGTTGTCGGTTTTTACGTCGAGAAGCATCAGATCACGTGCCTGAAACACAAAAGCAAGAGCCTCAGTGAAAGCCGTATTAGGTACACTGGCCATCATATAGTTGTCAACATCATACATTGAGATAGTCTGTTCAACATTATGTCCGAACTCATGAACGGCGATGTTGTAACCTTTATAATCCATTCCCGCCGGAGAGATTCTCGTTCTCAGGTGCGACTTAGAGCCTTTCATTGCTGCACCCCATGCATGACCTGATCCTCTTGCCGGATCCACAACAATTTTTTCAGCAATATATGCTGCACGTTCAGGAGACCATCCAAGTTTGATAAGCATATCCTTCATCCCTGCATTGAAAGCCTGTGGCGTTGGATAGAGCGCCCTGGTCTTTGATGTAAGAAAATCTTCAGGGATAGTGCTTCTTACCTTGAATCCATCGTACCAGATGTCATAAGGTTTAAGATCACGGCCAAGGCGTTGTTTTATTTTTGCGCCGAGGGTAGCCAGTAGTGGCGATTTAAGGTAAGAGTCAAATAATGCCTCAACCTCCTCCTGCTTGATCTCCATGCCACCTGAAAAGCTTCTCTCGATGAAGGTGTTCATCTCAGGATTGTAAGCATCATAAGCCCTCATCGCATTAAAATTGTCAATAATGCATTTGTAACGGGTGTCAGGTTCAGCATCCTGTTTAACTTCCTTCCCGGCCTTTGTCACTTGATTTGAGTAAGGAGCCCATTCATACTCAGGTGAGTTAATGACAGCCTGAGGTATATCCTGATAAATTATTCTCTCCATTACCCTGTATATCATATCCTGTTTTTCAGCTCCGGTAACCTTATCGGCATAGTCGGCCTTTATCTCATCCCTGAGGTTCCAGTGTGATAGCAGGACCATGTTATCCGGGAAGAGCTGACGGCCATCATTGGTCCGCAGGTGCCCCATATAAATGTTATAGGATGCAATATACATCTCTGAAGCTCCAAGTGCCTTGCCTGCATTTTGGTTCAGTTCGGCAGGCTCCCTGGAAACAAACATGTCACCCAGACGAGCCATAGCCCAGTCGGTACGAGTCCATTGGCTGCTTTGCTTTTCTTTCTCTCCCAGGGTATAGTATGGGAAATTAAGAGCAATGACAAATGCAATCTTGTTCTCATAGAAATCGCTTTGCAGATGAGCACCAGGAGAATAGCTCCCGAACATCTCATCAATATTCCTGATTTTTCCACCCGATTCATCAAGTGTTTTTCTCAGACTGAGTGTTATCTCGTTGTTATGTCCGTAGAGAGATTCAATGTAGTTTGATATCTTTTGAAATATCTCCAGACGCTCAGCCGGGTCGGCAATATAATTCTCACCTGCAAATGTTTTAAAGTCGGCAGGAGACCCATCTTCAGCTCTCCATAAAGAGGCGGCATGCTCAACACCTTTGGTAAGCAGTTCAGTGTTAACTGCCGGATTTTTTGTTTTTATCGACTCAATTGTCTCCCTCACTGTTGCCTTATTTATAAAGGCATCATCAGAAGCAGCAAAAAGGTTTGTGTTTCCTGCAGTGCAAGCAGTAAGTATTGCACCCAGCAGAATATATATCTTCTTCATGCTCAGAATCCTTTATTTAACAAACTGTTTTGCATAATATTTTGCCGTGAGCTTTTCTCCGGTAGCCTTTTCAATCATATCATTCCAGGTATACCTTGCTCCGGGATAAAATACCTTTTCCTTAAGATAATTACCTACTGCAGGCTGATTTACCATTGAAGGAGTGACATTCAGATTATTTATCATATATGAATATAGCTGTGATGCAAGTACTTCCCCAAGGAGATAGTTGTGGTAATAGCACGGGTAAAGTGCAATATGAATCTTGGTTGCGTAATCGGGCATATTTCTTCCTTCAGGCTTTTTAATCATCTGGTATTTCTCAACCATGTCCCACCATAATTGGTTAAGATCCTGGTCAGGGTTTTCATACATCGATTTCTCAAAGTGATACATTACCTGTACCCAGCGGCTGAATACAAGTTGCTGCAGGCGTAATGCCTTAAAGCTATCATCTTTAATAAGGTCGGCTTCTTTCCTGTCAATAATACCCATATCGCACATCCATGACGGGTCTGTTGCCAGTCTTCCAAACATTTCAGCAATAGCTTCTGTTGTGAAGGTGTGAGCAGCATCCCTCAGTTCCCATGGCATCTGCGGATCATAATAGAATGAATATACGCCGTGGCCCAATTCGTGAAGGATGGTGCCCATCCACTGGGAGTTTGGTTGAATATTATCGAGGGTTCTTACATCACCTGCACGGTCAATATCAGTGGAGAAAGCATGCTGATTTTTCCCTGGCTTTTCATAGAGGTCACTGTTAGCAAGAATCTTGTCAACATTTAAACCAAGACCGTCATAGAATTTTGCAGCAAGTTTTGCAGGATCCTGATTTTTATAATATTTGTCGAAATCAACTTTATAAATTGCAGGGGCTTCCTGGAAAAACCTGTTCTGGTAATGCCATGGACGAAGTTCTGATACCGGAATATTATAATATTTGGCAAAGTAATTGTCAATCTCACCTTTCAGTTCAGCAAAATTTCCTCTTGTAAGGCTGTCAAGCTCATCCAGGATCCT
>Ga0116171_10000533_pt1 | contig 40558 bp, 36 predicted proteins | sample AD_JPNHW2_MetaG_FD_89798 | JGI IMG/M metagenome (GOLD analysis project Ga0116171, IMG submission 89798) | Active sludge microbial communities of municipal wastewater-treating anaerobic digesters from Japan - AD_JPNHW2_MetaG | ecosystem: Engineered > Bioreactor > Anaerobic > Digestate | place... | reverse complement strand
TTTTTTCAGATAAGATGATTCATGAACTTCTTTCCGGAAGATCACGCTTAAGACAGTACCACGTTAAACAGCTTGACGTTCAACTGGATTTGGGGTTCTAAAATGTATGGGACAGTAGTGATTGAATTTATAAAATTCTCCGGAGGGACTTGAAGAGATAAAGGCTCTGGCTCTGATAGCTTTTTATCTCTGCCTTGCGAAAAACGTAATGATATCAAATACTAATGCTTTACGGAAATTTTAATTTCAGAACCATTGCGGGATTTAAATTTTAATTAACTGATAGCGATAAATAAGGGATTTGTCAATATAGAATTACCTTTTGCTTCCGCTAAGATTCAGTATGTCACCAGAACTGTGGTGCTTTTCAGGATACTTTGAGTGTTTTAATACGAGGAGTTTCCTGTATCAAAAATCCTGGGGATACCAGGGCTTTTTTTTATAACCTCAGGCGACAACTCGAAGATTAACTTCGGGATGGAGTCTGGATAGCGGATTATGATCCAATCCCTGCAATCGCATCCCTCGTGCGTATGAGCCAGTAGCTCTGCGGAGTTATTTCCATCTCAAGGTAGAGAGTCTCCGCTTTCTTCAGGTTCTCCAGGGCTTCAGCCTTACGGCCTGCACCAGACAGGAACTCACCAAGTTGAAGATAACCAAAAGCGATCATTGAATTTAATTTGAGCCCCTCTATTATTGCGATACCGGACCTGATCTGGTTTTGCGCCTCATCGATAATTGCCGGGGTCATTTCATCCGCCATGCATCCAAGGTGTACCAGTGCAAAGCCTTCACAACTTTTACACTTACACTCCTGTGAAATCTTTAAACCCTCTCCGGCATACTCTCTGGCACGCTTCAGATCACCAGCAGCCCGGAGAGTCATAGCCAGGGATGTATAACACCACGCCAGTGTATAAGGCATTCCCGACTCTCTGGCGAACTTGAGTGACTTTTCTCCGGCATCTATCGCTTTTTCATAATCTCCACAGAGGTAATAACCGACCTCGATCGCCTGCCATGCAATATCAAGTGCAATAGCAATCTCTGCCTCCTTATAAATTTTAATTGCTTCCTGTGCGTGCACGATTACATCCTCCCCGTAACCCGCCCAGAACAACAGGACGCCATGTATCATCCGGGTAAAACCCATCATCCATTTATCATTGACTTCACAGGCGTTCAGGAATCCATTCTTTAGAATGTCGATCCCTTCCTTGAATCTACCTATATACCCTAAGGAACCGCCGCAAAAGCTGCAGATAAACGAATATGGACTATACCCCATTCCGAAAGAATCCTTTTCAAGGTGGTGTTCCTCAAGGAGATGAATTGCCCTCTCTCCGATGTCTGCTACTTTCCGGGCATCACCTGCAAACCAGTATGCGGTACATACCTGGACTGCGCTTTGTGTCACAAGTTTAAAGTCCCTGATCTCTTCCGCCGAATCAAAATACTTCTCGGCGTATTCCAGACCGAGAGACGGGTTACCTTTGGCTGTATGATATGTACTTAAATAAACACAAATATGCAAAAGGATTTCTTTATCACCCAGCTCCCGGGCGAGCTTTTCAGCATTTTGAAGAATTTCAAGGCTGTCCTCCGGGAAACTTAAAAATACCAGCGGAACAGTCATTTTGATGGACACTTTGAGTTTTTCCTTCCTGTTCTCCAGGCTATCCGGCTGGGCATCCAGCATCCGTATCGCTTCCTTATAAAAGCGTATGGCCTCGTTGTTGGCATAATTCTTTGCAGCCTTGTCCCCGGAGAGCTCAAGGTATTCATACGCCTTCTGGAAATTATCGCTCTGCGAGTAGTGGTAGGCAAGCGTCTCATAGAATTCAGGAAGGTGCTCCTGAAGAAGCCCCTCCATCACCAGGCCGATTTTCTCATGAATCAGCCGGCGCTCTTTCATCAGGAGGCCGTTGTATACCACCTCCTGTGTCAGGGCATGCTTGAAGATATATTCCAGTTCAGGCTGAAGGGACCTGGTTTTGATAAGGTCGAGGTGTTGCAAAGTTACCAGGCTTTTGTCGATATATTCCTTCAGGTCACTGATCCTTTTCAGTATCTCATACAGGAATGTCCGCCCGATAACCGAGGCCTCCTGGAGAATTCGCCTGGTTTCACGTTCCAGCCTGTCCAGTCTGGCAGAGATAATACCCTGAACAGTGGAAGGAATATCTTTTTCGGTAAGTTCCCTGGTGAGTATCCATGAATCCCTGTCTTTTATAAGTGTCCCTGTTTCAATCAAAGAGTTGATCACCTCCTCAAGGTAGAAGGGATTACCTTCAGCCTTGTCCCGGATAAACACCTGCAGCTGAACGGGGATGTTCTTTGTCTTAAGGATTGACTCCACCATGCTCCGGGCATCCGTAGGAGACAAATGCCCGAGCCTGATCTCATAATAATATTTAATTTTATCCGCCTGTTGACTGGTAAAGATATTGAATCCGGGACGGTATAAACAGAGAAAAATAACCGGATACTTAAGGTCGGTCAGGATATTCCGGAGGAGTTCCACTGACGAAGGGTCAGCCCAGTGAAGATCCTCGATACATATGATGGTAGGACCACGTCTGCAGAGATTTGCCAGTACCATGTGAATCGCTTCATGCAGTTTTGTCTTCCATTGCTCAGGGCTAACCTGTTCTATTTCAGTGTAAGGAATTGAGTAAAGACTTCCAATATAAGGAACCAGGTCCTTTCTTTCTCCAAGGGATGCCTGTGCCCCGCTGTCTATTTTCTGCCGAATCAGATCAGGTGTATCACCCTCCCTGATCTGCCACGCCCGGGAAAGCAGATTAATTAAAGGAAAATACGGTATGTTTTGAGAGTAGCCATAGGAATGGCCCTCTATCCACTGGATTGTATCCGGGTCCAGCAGGTTTCTGAACTCTTCAACCAGGCGGCTCTTGCCTGTACCCCCATCACCGATAATTGAGAATATACTGGATTTATATTTTTTAAGTTTTTCAACCGCCTCTTCAAGCTGATTCATCTCAACGTTGCGGCCGATCAATTCCGATCTCAGGCCAGACAGGCGGTGGGTCATGGAAAGTGATTCCCTGGATGATGAAACTTTATAGATCTGTACAGGCTTTTCCGCGCCTGCTACCATGGCAGGATCGAGTTTCTCGAAGTTAAAAAAGCCTTCAGCCTGGTGACTGGTTTCGATGCTTACAATAATGTCATCAGTTTCAGCCAGTCCGGAAATGCGGGATGCCACATCAATGGTATATCCTAAAACATCCGGGGAGTTCTTCTCAAAATCTATTTCATCTGCTACAACGAGACCGGTATTGATTCCAGTCCGCATACAGAGGGAGCTGCCAATGGTTTTTTCAAAAGAAGGACTTATTTCTTTAACAAGATTGTGAATCTCCCGTGCTGCAAGTATCGCCCTTACGGCATCATCCTCATGAGTCCTGGGCACGCCGAAGACGGCCATGACAGTCTCACCCGCGAACTTCCCGGTAAAACCCTCATACTTAACCACTACCCGGGAAATCTTTTCAAAGATACTGTCCATGATCTCCTTTATCACTTCCGGATCCAGCTTCTCATTCATGGCACTGTACCCGGAGAGTTTGCTGAACATGACAGTGACGTGTTTTCGTTCTCCATGGCGGAGCGGGATGTCACTGCCCGCCCGGACGGAAGTAACCGGTGATAATCCGGCTGTATCTGTTTCGGGCAGAAAGCCCCTTACTTTCAGCCCCTCGATGATGCGTGCGATGGCAGGGGAAAGTCCCTCCTGCCCAACAACGATCATGGCGGTACCTCCAAGCGCATGCCGCCATTCAGGCTGAAGTTCTTTAAGCTCGGGCGGTTTCATATTGATCAATACTGGAAAGAAGAGTTTGCCCCGTTCAAATGCACCAACAACCTCTTTGGTCACCTGGTCCGAACCGCAGGAATCCGGTGATGCTATCAGGACAATGGCATCACAGTTCTCAAGGGCATGCGTTATCTGTATAAGGTAGCTCGTTCCTGCGAATACATCACGCTCAAAGTACCATGTACGGTATCCTGCTTCTTCAAGTCCCCGCGCTATCTCCTGCATTACCGGGAGATCTTTTTCAGTGTGACTGAGAAAAACACTTCTCATAATGCTTCCTTGAAATATTTTAACAATAATATCTGATAAATTTACACTGGATTAATTTATCAAAATACAGGTCTTAAAACAAGGAAACTTATCCGCACCTGGAGTTAAATTACTGGCGCGGGGATAAATCGATCCCGGCTGTTGAATAAAAAAGCCCTGAAATTATCAGGGCTTTTTTATTCTATTCTAATAGATTATCTTTTATTTCCCGCACATACCCAAAGCATTATCCAGATCATCAGTAAATACAACACCATATTTTTTCAGCACAGTGATCATCTCAGGCCAGATCCCCTGGTGCTGCTCAAGTTTAACACCATCGCCGTAATAAACAGAGCCTATACCGCTGTCTTTCTGGCCCACATAACTGACTGTTATTTCCGGGTATTTTTCCAGGTATTTAAACAACGTGTTTATTTTACAAAGGAACTGTGCCCTGTACTTTACTGAATATAGAAGGATCTCATCCCTGACTTTTGATTTCTTCCTGGTTTTATACAGAGCAATACTGCCTGAGTTATCCACGGCTTCAACGTCCGCCTTCCCTGCTATGAGGCATTTAACAGTTTCAAGGTTATTGCTTTCAGCAGCATACATCAGGGCTGTTTTCCCGTCGTTGTCTTTTGCATTAACATCCGCGGCAGCATCAATCAGTATCCTTGCTGTTTCAGCCTGGCCTTTTTCGGCAGCATACATCAGGGCTGTTTTACCCTTGCTGTCTTTTGCGTTAATATCCTCACCCTGCGATATCAGCTTCTGCACTGCTGTAGCATCACCCTTCATGGCCGAATCGTTCAGGCTTGTACAGCCGGCAAGGGGAACAATGGATATAATCATAAAAATAATAATTCGTTTCATTCAGCACCTTCCAGTCGCATGGTTAAAGTATTACTATTCAAGTACAGCATGCATCCCGGATGTCAACAATGTAATAATTAATTTCAGCTTAACGGACTGCACGACGTACTTTCTCAGCCGTATTTCCTGTGTGAAGCCGCGAACTGATTGGATGCAACCGCGGCCATTGTAGAGATGTCAAGTGAGAGACAGAAACCGGCTATAATCTCTGCCAGCCTGTTTACCTTTCCTTCTCCGGCGCAATTATTCATATCGAGAAGTTCAGCCTGACCCGGCAGTTTTGTTCCCCCTCCGATTGTTCCGATAACAAGACTTGGAATAAGCAGGCTGACATAAAGATCACCCTCACCCGTCTTCTCCACGTAAAAATGCCCCATGCCCGATTCATGGGTAGAGGCTATATCCTGGCCCGTAGCAGCGAAAATTGCGGCAATAACATTTGACAGGTTGATTGTGTATCCCAGCATCCCGGATTGTATTGCACCGGTTACTCCACGGATGTAGCCGATATGCATATCATCTGCATTTGTATTCAGCGTTTCCCTTATAAACTTCTCTTTGAGGACACCTTCAGCCACGATACGTGTTCCGCGTCCGCTTATGAAAGACTGGTGTGTTGCCTTCTTGTCGCTTGCCATATTCCCTTCGATAAATGATTCTTCAAGGCCTATGCTTTCAATATCTTTTACCTGGCCCGAAATCCATATGCAGATTGCAGCCGTGCATTTTGTTGAAAGGTTCTGCCCTGCAGCATCACCTGTGCTGTAAAGAAAATTAACATGAACTATACGCCCCATGATCCTGGGAATTATCTCTTCAAGCTTTCCATGACGTGTCTGCGTTGCCGCGACTGCTTTTATTTCAGCAGCATGCTCAGTTAACCATGCAGCAAAAGCAATTGAACTCAGAAGGTCTGAAAATACAAAGAAAGGCGCCCTCATCATGCGCCGGCTGATCACACGCGCTGTTACTCCCCCGGACTGTGTAAGCGCCCTTGCCCCGCGGTTTGTAGATGCTACAAGTGTACCCTCAACTGTAGCCATTGGAGCAAAACAGAGCCCGTCCTCCTTTTCACCCCTGATAAAAAGCGGACCGGCAATACCTACCGGGATTTCGATTGAACCGACAAGGTTCTCGATCCTTCCTTTTGTATCTTCCGGGTTGAATGATGAAAGTTTTTCCAGGATATTTAACTCTTTTCCGGTCATCCTGCGGAGATATTCAAGTCTCTCAAGGCGGGCCTCCTCGCTATACATATCCTTGCCCGGGATCAGTTCAAGTTCTTCAAGACTCTTTCTGTGGTTCATACTTTATCCTTTATTATTGAATCAACAGACCTCCGGAATCAACTTTGACCGGAGATCAATTGTATTTCTGAATTGTATCCATGATTGAGCACTGGCGGAACATCATTCCGGATTAATGGATTTTTGTTGCATAAATGCACTAATGTATATTTTAAAGCAATATATTTATATTAAATCGTCATATTTTTACGATTAAAAGTTTTATAATATATTTCGCGATTTTAACTTTCTTTACCAGGGGACGCTGACAGGTCGCCTGCTGCAAATCCCGGACCGGTAAAGCATACAGCATCAGATGGAAAGGTACTTGCAGCCGGGGCATACGGATCAGTTATTCATATATCACCTGCCAGCGGAGAGACATGGAAGGAATGCCCCGATGCGTGTTCACGGGACTGGATATCAATTACTTCATTCAAACAATAGGTCAATATGCGCTTCCCCTATCCTGAACACTTCTCTTTACAATGGTTCATCAGGGTGTCATTAACAGGATACATGCCGTCTATCTTCTGAAGCCGCTCGTTATAATCAGCAGTTAAAGGTTTTTTCTCCTGTTCAATAATCGCCAGGCAGAGCGCGGCAGAAAACCCAGGTGAAAGGTGTACGGTCCGCGCTGCTTTAAGGATTCCTGTATCAGCATCAACAAGGTGTATCCGCAGCATCTCTTCATGTTCATCGCCATCGGGCATTTCCGGAAGTGTGCGCATATTTTCCGGTACAAGGTGGATAGAGAAAGGGGAATACCCGTGTACCGGTACTAAATGTTTTTTGTAGTCCGTAAACCTGTAGATAAGAAGGATTATATCATCCTGCGTAAAGAGACCAAGCTGCACCGGCATCTTACCCATGACCTCTGTTATGTACCTTGTGGGATTTTTTACAAAAAAACGCAGCTCATGATTACCGCTGAAATAATTATATTCGGCAGCTTCGGGCCAGCTCGTGGCACCGGGCAGGTATAACTCCCCGACTTTTAATATGTACTTCGTATTTATTTTACCCGGGTCAAACTCCCTGTCTTCCTGCTCCGCAGCGAATCCCGTATCAGCGCTGTATTCACAATCAACGATTACAAAGCCGTCCCTGACAGTATATCCCCTGAGCACTGTTTTTACCGGGGCCGACACCAGGCTGTTCCCGTAATCAGCTTCTGTCATGTCAGCCTGAATACTTTTTTCCGGCACACACAATACCCTGTGCCCGCTCTTCATGGTATATACATACCATGGGGAAATATCCGGCGGCAATGATGAGTGGTATTTTATGCCGGGTTCAACATTCTCCTCTAAAAGCTGTTTGATGATCTTTTCTTTTGACATTTATGTTTTACCATCCGGTTATTTTTTATGTCAGCCCATATTCCCGGGACCAGGCCTGCGGATGTTCAACCGCTGACCCGGCAGACTGATTCCTATTTCAGGAGATCCCCGCTCTCGAGCTCGAAGTCCTTCACCTCACTCCTGTGCAGATTCTCCTGACCTTTATCCTTTACTGTTTCAGGCATTACCCTTGACACACCGCTCACCCCGATTTCAAGTATCATGGCAAGATTGGTCCATTTGCCCTGCTGCAGTACATACACGTAAGCCAGGTCAACAGGTGTTTCATTGACAATGACCTCGTAGTAATCAGCATTATCATAGTCTACCCATCCTGTTCTCACTTTGAGAACCTTTTGGCTCCTGTAGCCCTTATCACCGCAGGGCTCGCAGTAATGACGGACGGTTCCCGCTCTTGATAAGATTTTTACAGCGGCATCGGCCTTGACTTTACTGATCCAGGCTGCCTGGTCAGCTAAGCATATTGAGCATGTAAGTAATAACACCGGCAGCATGATAAACTTTTTCACAGGACGCCTCCTAAAACAGTTTTTTATAATCATCGCCAAGGCCCCTGCCTTTGGCACGCTGCGCCATCCAGTCGTTTTCGTTTTCCGGAACCTGGACCGCATCGGCACCCTCTCTTTTTACAAGTTTTATCGCCTCAGTGGGACATGACGATACGCATAGTCCGCAGCCTATACAGTCCTGTATTACCGCGTACTCGTTTATTGTGACAGCACCGGCCTGGCAGCGGTCAGCACATGCGCCGCAGGCGATACATGCATCGTTGTCAACAACCGCCATATAGTTTGATTTTGCCGCCGCATTTTTACTGACAGCTATATACTTGGAGAGCGGGCCGCAGCAGCACTTGCAGCAGTTGCATATATAATACTGACCCGACTTTACATTCGAAGTCATATGCACAAGCCCCGCATCTTCGGCCATTTTAAGTATGCTGTACGCCTCCTCCTTTGTAATGGCCCTGGATGCATGGTCATTGTCAAAAGCATGCTCAACAGGCGCGAACGACAGGCAGACCTCCATGGGCTTGTCGCACTTTTTACCCAGCAGGGCCTTCTCCTTTTTGCATATGCAGTCCCTTACTGCCCATGATTTTGCGCCCTCAATAAAAGTTGCCACGCTTTCATATGGTTCGATCTTTGTGTCGTCCTTTACCTCTATGCCGATTGGTATAGCCTTCATGAGCGGGGGTGTCTTTGAGAAGAAGTCCTTTGTGAAAGCCTCTTCGCCGTACTGTTCGCAGAGTAATGCCATCTCTTTGTCGATCCTGGGAAGCTGGAATTCGTAAATACCGAAGATAAAGGGCATGGCCTTGTACATCGAAAAATTACGGAGTACTATCCCCAACAGCTGACCCTTCTTTGTCATCTCAGGCAGAAGCCTGTTAAGTGTTTCAATGTCCACACCGGTCCGGTCCGCTGTCTGCTGCGGAGTCTCAAAAGTCATTTTAAGCTTCATGAAAAGTTCAGCTTCCTCTTCGTTAAAGATCATTTTAAGAATCTCTATTTCGACACCGCTCTTTGTTGCGGGGTATCCGTTGGGCATATTATCAAGGTGTTCTCTCAGGCTATTGTAGATTGTTCCCATTTTTTACCTTTATTGTTTAAAAGTTATTTTATATATTAAACTGCGTATAATATCGACTCACTGTAAAATGAAAAAATATCAATATGTTTTCCATAATTTCTTTACATGATATTGATTGCAAGTCTGATTTTATACCCTGCAGTGAGTAAGATTATATACCAGTTCACGGAATGCACACCCGGCAGTTCAGGCTTCATTAAGTCTCCTGCAGAATGTTTAATGGTATGTCTGACAGTACAGATAAATTATATCAGTTAACGAATGAATCGCAAAATGCTATAGCTGTTTGACATTCACCAACCCGGATTATACTGATTTATTAAATTTTTCGAACTTTAATCAGTACAATGGAACAGTTTATGAAAAAAATTTTGATGCTTACGGGAATAATGCTTTTATCAATCGCCGTGTATGCCGCTGCAGTAAAAGGATGGGGTTTCCCTAAAACAAAGACAACTGTATTCTTCGCATACAGCAGGGGATTCAGCGGCAGGAACCCGACTTTACAGCTTAACTATGAACTGGTTAAATAGTAATTGATATTCACCCGGTTCATTCCAGGATTCAGGATAATCCGTGTAAATAAAATTACCGTGATGCCGTCTAATATCGCGGAAAAATATCCGGCCATGCCGAAATTAAAACTATATTTCGTTTATAGATTCTCAAACAAAATACTGATTCCTGGAGTAAGATTATGAATTCCCGAAGAATAACCGCTGAAAGCCGGATGGTCATGCTGCTGGCTACAACATCAGCAGGGTGCCTGGCCGTGCTTTTGTGTATCGGACTCAGCTATGCCCTGGGTGATTATTATAAATTTACTTTTACAGCTACGGGTATTGCCTGCGGTATCGCGGCAATACGTTCCGCGGAAAATGACAATGTTTTTACAAGGCGCAGCGCTGTGGTGATATCCATGTTATTAATGGTGTGGGGCATTTTTGCAGCGTCAATGCTTCTCGAATCGGGATTAAACGCCTTTTCTATTGATACATTGTACTACCTGGCTCACCAGCACACAGCTGAAAATTTCATGCGTTTTATGCCTGTTATCATTGAGGAAGATATAGAAGACCTCTGGGAAGTGATCCTGACAGGAATTCTTGCGTATTATTTTGCAGTTGACGTTACCGTCAAACAGACATGAAATTTTCTCTATATTACCGGTACGCTCAACATGGCAGTTTACATATAAAATTTAATCCGCTGCTACTGACAGTAAATGTTGGAAACCTGTCCGTCACAACTCTGCTGACAATACATCTGTCCATCAGAATCCCTGGCACACACCCGCTCATAACATCCGTTATTCTGCAGCATCCATTCCGTACAGTTGTCAGCAGCTGCTTTAGCCTTGTTTTGAGTTAAAAAAGAATTTGTGATGATTATCCCGAAAAGAACAGTACAAACCAGTGCTATTGATATCAATACTTTTTTCATTCTTACCTCCAGGTAATTAACCGCGATTTTGTGACCTGCCATAGAAAATTGTATCGGTAATATAGAGAGAATCTCCGCAGCCGGGCGGGTAATTATTACATTATTATTTTAAACCTCCATCTGTTTAGAAATCTGAATTAAAACCTACTTAATGCATCAGCTTAAGCTGACTTTTTCCCGGAACCCTGGATGAAGTTAATAAGCCTGATTACAGCATATAAAACCAGTCCCAGCACAATCATGGTTAATGCAGCCCATATGATATAATAGTAAATGAAATAAATAACCAGTATTATTAAATAACTGCTGATCCCAAAATACCGGTTCATAATTGCTGCAAATATTGAATATACATTCTCACCATTGAGATAATAAATTATGATGCAGGAAAAAAGATATAATGGATATCGTATTTTTTTATTCCATAACATCATTTTCATATCCTGAAATATTTTAGAACTCATCCTTATCCCCCATGGTATATCCTGATTTTTTTATTTGCTTTTATTGACCGGCAGCTCAAAAGCAGCTGGTTCCCGCCGTCACGGGATGAATGTTAAAATGCCCTTACAGGACGAACCCTGAGGTCATTGGACTTATGATAATTGAACACTCCGCCGCGTGTATGCTGTGCCCACGCCTCTTCAGTGCTGTACTCTGATGAACTCCAATAACCGTCTATGACAAATCCACCGACACCGGCCCCCTGCAGGTTTATAATCATTTCATTAAGTTCATTTTTTGAAGGCAGAAACCAGTCTTGTTTGCCGCCACCCCTGTACTCCGAACAGATCTTCGCAGCATACCCGCCTGCTCCTTGTACTTCAATAATCATTCGCGTATTCGCTCTGCCGTCGCCTATGTTCCGGCCTGTTGCCCCGGTTACAAAAGAGCTGCCGTTATACCATTGCATTTTGTCAGCAAGATCACCCGGCGCTGCCTCCAGGTAACGCCAGCCGTCGCTGCTGTAACCCTTATCGTAAAAGATCCAGCCTCCTGCAGGGCCGCGGTCACCGATACTATAGGTTTTATTACTATCATCAATACCGGGTGTTAAATCTTCAATTCCTTTCGTGTACCGGTACACTGCCATCCCCTTTTCAATCTTCCTCCACAGGGCCCGGTTTTTACCCTCAGCCTTGCACTTTGCGACAGTCTGCATTGGAAATGTTGCACGCAGCTTTATTATTTTACCGTCGATCCTGACATACAGCAGATCACCCATCTTTATATCATCCGCTGCATTGGATGAGCCTACGATAATCTCTGATGTCTTGTTATCAATATCGCGGACAAACCCGAGCTTTTCACCGTCAGTCTGAGAATGCAACATACTGGTTATTGCAATAGCCATTACCGTGATAAATGCAGTTCCCCTGAAACTCATAAATTACCTCTGAAATTTTTCATATTCTATCCGGGCATACTGTTCAGGCAGGTCAATCACCGCAGCCTCCGCAGCCTCCACCGCATCCGCTGCCGCAGCCGCTGCATCCGCTGCCTCCTTTACCACGGTATCGCCCCCCATCGCTCCCCTTTTTGTTGTCAGAATATTTATTCTTTATAATCGCAATGACAACAGCTATGAGCATCAGCAACCATTCAAAATGATTGTAATAAATTTTAACCAGCCACGTTGACCACGTTGATTTATCATTATCCCCGGTTATGCCTGCATCCCCGATCTGCTGATTTTGAGCCCCATAAGATACAATAAAATCATGGCGCGTCAGGGGACTCTGTACAATAATGAGCTCCCATTTTCCGGAATTTTTCTCAACAGAATAATCCGCCTGTGAGTAGGCTTCTATAACAGGTTTTTCACTGCCGGGAAAAATAAACCGGTATTCAGCATTTTTTACATTTGCCCTGAAAACACCTGCCCAGTAAGCTTTAAATGTGTATAACGCTTCCTGTTTCTGCAGACAATCGTTTAATACAAACCTCACTATTATTGTCCTGGAATTTCCTGCGGCAGTTCCGTCAAAAAACCATTCCAGTTTATTTTCCTCAAGTCCTGAATGCATTACCTGAACAGGGTTTCCATAACCGTCTTCTGCCGAGATTTCAGTTACATCACAAATCCCGATGAATTTAAATCCCCCGGATTTAACACCGGACGTGACATGGTATTCTATATTCAGCGTAACCTTTACATTGCCTGTATCTGCAACCGGTTCAAAGACAGCGCTGTATGATGATATGTCGTATTCGGCAACACGCTCAAAAGGGTACGAAGATAACGGGAAGAGTATTATTAACAATACAAAGAATTTTCTCATAACCGGATACCGTCGGCAGCATTATCAAGTGACCTGATAAGGTCCATCAGTTCCTGGAAGTACGAGGCCAGTTCTTTTCTGCCGGGTTTAAGCCTGCCGGATTTTATGTTGAACATTTTTTCAATAAATTCCCCTGACAATCCGAATTCCTTCTGTGCTGCTGTCATCACATCACGTAAAGATGAGGGCGGCTGCTTTTTCATGAGGAATAACATAACCCGCGCAAGGTGAGCCAGGGAGGTAAACCTTTTGACAAGTATATTTTTCATCATTACGGGATTCCCGCTTGAGCGCCAGTACTGCTGCTTGATCCGCATCCGGATACTCTTCAGATCGTGTGAAAGCTGCCAGAGCATATTCTTCTCATCTACAGGTACCTGCTGAAGAATATCTTCACCGCAAAGTATTATATGGGAATCTTTCATCTCGAGCATGTCTATCTGGAAGTACCTGGCGGAATCCGTAAGATTTTTCCGCGAGAGAAAACGCGGCGCAAAATTCCTTTTCCTGGCCCATCGCTGCGCGATCATTGCCACATGGTCCAGGTCAACAATGTTCAGGTCGGAATAGATCACAAGAAGGTTGATGTCGGATGAATCAGAATTAAAATCACTGGAAACGCAGCTGCCGAACGCAATGATTGAAACAAGATCATCCCGGTAAAGATCAAAGATTTCGTTTAAAAAAACCTTCAGGTCTTTTTTAATTTTTTCCTGCAGGTGTAATGAATTTATTCCTTCTGTTGAAATTCCCATAAAGCCGGTACTCCTTATCTGTTTGATTTTTATTCAGCAGAAAACATTGCGGATCAGCCCTGAAGGGAGTCCCGTAATACGCGTAAGAAAGGCATTTCAAACCTCCGCCGCACTCCCGGCCGTATCCGCAGTCCGAGCACTCTCCAGGTACAAATTCATCACTTCTAAGTCTTAAAAATAATGATGAATTCCTGTAAAGCTCCTCAAGGTTTTGATCAAGGAGGTTTCCCACAACCACGGGCATCCTGCGGCATGGAAGCAGCGAACCGTCAGGCAGGACCGTTACAAGGCTTATCCCGGCCTTGCACCTGTATGGCTTTGATTTTATCCCATGCTCATGAAGCGTGATAAACTGCAGTGCGCGGTGCATGCTTATAACACTGCCGGTAAAAATATTCCATCGCAGTTTACGGCGCAGCCTGAATGATCTTTCAAAAAAATCCTTAACGTCTCCAGGTCCCATCATCAAAGACGATATATTTTTACCGGCGCCGATCGGTATAAGCCGGTCGGTCCACAGTACGTCTGCTGATGTCTTTTTTGCGGCTTTTACAGCTTCGCCGAATTCACCTGAATTTCCTTTATGCGCTGTGAATGATATGTATGTGAATATATTTTTTTCCCCCAGGAGCTTCAGGGTTCGTACTGCAGCAGCGAAGCTTCCTTTGCCGCGGATTGCGTCATGGAGCTTTTCGCCCCCTTCAATAGACACCTGCACATAACGGCACCCTGTTTTTTTAAGAAACCGGACATCGTCTTTTGTCATGATTGTACCGTTGGAGAGTACGGCGTAACTGCAGTACTTTTTGTAAGCGGATACATGCTCCAGGAGACTTCTGAAGTCCTCCCTGATAAAAGGCTCCCCGCCTGTGAAATTGATATGGCCCTTTATCCTCCATTTTTTCAGTAAGTCCAGGTACTGCCCGAATATCATTTTCAGCTGCTCAAGGGGAAGTTCTACCGCGTGATTGTTTTTATCCTGGTAACAGTGGATGCACTTCAGATTGCACCGGTCTGTTATATGCCACTGGAGGAGCAGAGATTCGGGGATAAAGATATCTCTATCTATCCCCTTGCTTATTATTTCATTTCTGACAAGGTCTGCTTCTGTTTCAAATGACATATCAATTGATACTCATTGAATTTTTATCCGCATCATTTTATTAGACCGCGCTGATAGTATTTTTCAGTTTAATACAAATTCTTTGAAATAAATCTCTTTAACTTTTCCCGTGGTGAGCCTGATATTTATGTGCGTCTTTATCTCTTCCGAAAGGGTAACCGAATCACTTACCGAATCAAGATCCTTGTATCTTTTACCCCGGAGCAGTATATTTATAATATGCTGCATCTCATCCTTTCTCCTGATAAGCTCGTTGGTAAGCTCGGGACTGGCATAATAACCCAGCGAAAGCGTGAGCTTCAGGAAGTGCGGTTCTTCATCTGAGGTAGCCTTGGCAAAGGGCGGGAGTTCATATGTTGCCAGCGGCTCGAGCGGAGGCGCCGCTATTATATCCTGGCTCTGCTCGTACATATTTTTTAAATGATTACCTGTCACAATATACGAGACAAACATGAGAATAATCAGCGCATAACCCGCTATAACACCAAACAAAAGGGGCATAAATATGAATGAAGGAATTCTTATTAAAGGGAGCATGGATTCATAGCTGTACCCGGATTTTGTATTAACCTCATCTGCCTGCCCGCTCAATTTGTTGCAGAGTATCCTTAAAACCTGGCGTGTATCTCTCCTGTTCTGCTTTTTACAGGAATATATGGTAATGTTCAGATTTTCTTTACCCGCATTAGGCGAATCACTGCTCATCTTATCCGCTTCATGCTGCAGGGTGAGCCGGATATAATCCTGATCTGTCTGCCCGTTAACCAGGAACAGTACACGTTCAAGATCAAAGGAGTTCACCAGGTGTGATAATTCAAAGGCGCATCCTTTACGCTCTCTGGAAAAACCCCGGAGGTCCATGAGGACTACATCAGCCCTGCCAAGCATCTCCCTGAGCGCTTTTTTCCAGATGTTGTCAAAGCAGTAAAGATTTATCTGTTTACCGGTACCGTTTAATGATTTAGAAAAGTTTGAATCCTTATGGACTTTTTTAAGCAAAGTCCCGGTATCTTTGATAAAAAATGCGCCGCTGATGAAGTACAGGAGGATAAAAAAAACTACAAGTGTGGATATTATTACAAATACAAAATCAATGATCGGGCCGCCAAATGAATTATAGTAAATAAAAAGCGATCCGGGAATAAACGAAAAGACCTGGCATACTTTAAGTACAAAATTTTTGGGTGAACCGAAGATTGTAAACTCGCTGCGTGCATATACCGGGTCCATTATTGTAAATGAAGCCCCGAGGTAGTTCCATATAAATACAATACTGTTAAAAAGATAACGTGTATTTGACTTTGATCCGAAGACCCTTAGTACGACAAGTGTTTTTGATACTTTCAAATTTTTAACAAGATGGATAACATAAAAGATGAGAAGCGTTATTACTGCGGCAGTAAACATTACCGCTGTTACCGGAACCAGATACACTGCTTTTAAAAAATACCCGGATAAGGCAAGCAGCAGTAAAACAGCAACAGCCGTTATAAAGAGCAGCCGTAATTTGATTACACGTGAAGCATGCCTGTAAAAATCCATGGAAACTGCTGATACGGGTTTGATTATATCATCCAGGTTTATATTGTTAAAATTTATATTTTTATGAGAAACCTCAATAGTTTTATAAATATCACCCGGCTCATTGTTTTCCGATGCTCCCTTAAGGGATTTCTTCATCATATTCATATAAACGAGTTTAGCAAAAAGTATACCGCCGGCTATATTGACCAATATTGATAAACCGTCATACGATCTCATCGATATTATGCTCAGCAACTGCTTTAAAATTTCCATCCAGTACCTCTCCTTAAATCATCTGTCTGCATGTACTTCTATCATACTGCGCTGTGTTATGTTCTCCTATATCCCCTACCCGTTATCAGCCTTCAGGAATTTGACCAGGCGGAACATCTCCTGTTTGCCGAATTTTTTAGGCAGTTCAATGATGCCCGCATGTTCAAACCGGTAATCACCTCTTCTTTCAAGCAGAAGGGCTGCAGCAAACTGTTCGCTCACATAAATTGAACCGGGTGCCGTTACCGGTTCCATACGGGCAGCCCTGTTGACATGTGTTCCATATGCGTTAACAACTTTAAGAAGTGGGTCGTCAGCAAGGAATACGGGCCCCGCGTGCAGAGCAATCCGTATGTTTAACTGCGGTAAGCCCGCAAGGCTCCAGTCTGTATTCTGTACTGTCTGCTGCAGAATAAATGCATATTCAGCCATGTCAGCCACGTTGTTCATAACCGCGAAAATAGCATCACCCCAGGTATTAATGATCACAGGGGCAGGTTTAAATTGATTAAGCTTGTCAGAAACAGCGGTTAAAAATTTCAGTATAAAGAGAGGTGTTTTCTCTTCATCAAGCCTGCTGAAACCGCTGATGTCCGAAAAAAGTATATATTTCATTTCACGGTGATGCACAGGGTTCACTTCAGGTACTTGCCTGGTTGCGGGGGAGGATTCCACGGTTGTCTTAGCGTTTTTCAACGGAAGTATGTTAAAGTGCTGTTCAGGCCAGGGAAAATATTTTACAGAATCAGCAGTTCCACCGGTTTTTCCCGGTGCTTCATCCCAGACAGTAAGGAACCAGGGTTTTACAGAGAAGAATTCAGAGCGTAGTATTCCAAGCCCCATGAACTGCCTTGAACAAAGATCAAACAGGATATCATCACCAAGATACCCCTCCTCGGTGGTGAATTTAATACTGTGCGCACGTGCAAGGATATTATTAAAACGGTCAATCCATGCAGGGGCAGCGAACCCGACCGATGTTTTTATGAAATCATCGATTTTAAACGGGAGAACAATATTCAGTTCCATGCCTTTTTCAAGTATCGATTCAGCGAATAAAATATCACCACCGCACGCAAGGCTTGAATAACCTATTGCAGCATTGATCCTATCAAGGAATCCGCTTATTTCAGACTTTACGTCACCTGCTGCTGATTCGGGAAACCTCACGGTCTTTTTGACGGGATTGTCTATCATATGTCCGGCAAAGATTACAATAACCGGTTTATCAAACAGGTTCAGCATTTCACCTGCAGCAGGCAGGTCCTTCGCAAGTATTTTCAGCTGCTCAACAGTTGAATGTACACTTCCCGGGTCTGACTTCCCCAATGTGTTTGCTTTTTTATAATGCTGACGTGCTGTATTATTATCACCGGTTAACAGGTATGCTTCACCAAGAGAGGCCTCCTTCCAGTAACCGTCCGGCCATTGTTCAACATATTGAATTGTTTTCTCAGCCAGCTGCACAGCATCCGCCCTGTTTCCGGAAAGGAAAGTCAATGTCGCTGCGTTTATTCCATTGTATCCATCATTTTTTTCAAGGAATGCCTTCTTGTAAGTTGCCACGGAAAGATCCAGGTAATCCGGATCGCCGGTTAACTTCCAGTAATCTTTATATATTCTGCCCAGGATTCCTGAAGTTTCAGAATCGCTTTGCCTGGATGCAAGGTCCTCCATGAGCACCCTGGCCTTTTCTATCAACCCCAGCCTTGCAAGGGTAAGCCCAAGCAGCTGACACAGCCGTATATCGCCGGGATTTTCCCGCAGGGATGATTGAAGTTCATTATGTGCCTCAAAAATACGCCCTTTGTTTAACAGTGATTCTATCATATCAGCCTGCATTGCTAAATCTCCTTTAACTTTTATTATGACGTAACAAACAGGAAATATGCGATATAACATCTGCATTAATCATGACAAACCCCGCAGGCAGGATATCCATGGAGAGTTCTGTTGTATATTACCAGACAAAAAAATATTAGCAAGACATTTTTAAAAAAACAGGGATTCCAATGAATTGTTTGGTCAGCACCAATGGCACTTTAACTTAAATGGCTGACTTCATCTGAAGATGAAGCATGAAAAGATATTTAAAAGCGATATAGTTATAGTACCTTTTCCTTATACTGAATTAACCAGTTCAAAAAACGCCATGCCATATTTATAACCGAATTTTCGTCAGGTGACCTGATAATCTGCAAGTTCACAAGAGAGGATTTCAAAGATAGTTTTACTGTTAATCTAACCAATGATGGTTTCATTACAAACGGCCGTTGTAATTATATAATACATGACGTATTGTACATATAAACAGCATTTTACCGGCATAAAGAATTATACTTTACTTTTTGTATTAAAATATAGACAATATCATCAGAAACTGAATCCTTAAATGATCAGCTTCAAAAGGAGAGAAAATGAAAAACAGACATTACATTATACGCCTTGTTATAACGGCTTGCGTATTAGGTTCTTTTGTATTTAATTTACAGGCGCAGGATATTGTTGCAGCTGGACCGCCTGATCCGCTTGACACATATGAACTCCCGAAATTCGCACAAACTACGGTTGACGCAGAACCGCATTTTATTAAAATGATAATTGTACTGGGATATGAAAAAAATCCCGAGCTGAAAAATGAACTGAACCGGAGAAAAGACGAGATACAGTATATTATCAATAAACTTCTGCGATCAAAGAGATATGATGAACTGGATGAAGTCTCTGATATTATTTCACTGAGTGAGGAGATCCGGGCGCATATTAATGCTTTCCTGATTGCCGGGAGAATAAAGGAAATCTATTTTAAAGAATTCGTGCTTAATTAATATATAACCCGGTGAACAGTCCGGGCAGTACTAATCCCCTGCATTGTTCACCGGCAGCTCGAACTTCACATGGATATTATCCCGGTCAATAACCGAGTGCTGCCTGTTATCCGTGTATTTCACCACACTCTCACTCACATAATCCCGCAGCTCGTCAATCGTAACGATACTGTTTTTATCAGCATCCGCCCTGCCCGACAAACCTTCAAGTATTGCCTCGGTGAATGCACCGTTTTTCAGGGAATCAAATTCCCATGAAGCCTCACCCCCTTTGGACGATGAAAACACCACTGCCCCGGTACGCCTGAACAGGTCATTGTAGATAAACCTGCCCCGGTCAAAATATCCGCGGTTATCGGTGTATCCTATCGCTATACCCCTGGGGGTGCGGGGCATTCCCTTTGCGTTCTTATCACCGGCAGTGACTTTCTTTTTAGCCGGCAGGTCATCCATTTCTCCGGAATCACATGTATCCATGAGAAAAAGTTTCATGCGCGGATTTATACCTGCAAGTATATCCTCTACAGTCTCGAAGTCCGCTGCTGTACCTTTAATATTCTTAAGATCCGTATCCTGCGTAAGATAATAATAGGTTTTGTATTCGTCGCTGTCGTGCATACCATGTCCCGAGATAAACAGGATCACTGTATCATCTACGCCGGCATCCCTGACAAAATCTTTCGCTGCCTTTATATTCGCAGATGTTACGTTCTTACCGGTATATGTTTTAACATAAATATGGTCATAGTCCTTTTCCATGGCAGAGAACTTCTTTGCAAGATCAAGGACGTCGTTTTCTGAATACCTCAGATCGTTGATTGAGTCATCTTTATAGTCAGCAACACCGAACCCGATAAAGTAGAGGTTTCCTTTTGTTTTCCCGTCATAACTCACAGTGGTCATTGCCCTGTATGATTCTGCACCTTTTTCATTAAAACATGATACCTCGATTTTATTGTCGTCATTCGAAAGCTCGACTTTCTCTGTTACAGCGAAAGTCCTGCAGCGTTTGATCTTCTTACCGATTTCAGCATAAACAGGTACATCGTTAACATATATGTTATATGACACCATGTCATACTGTGTATCCGTCAGCTTTATTGAGAGGTTTACTGTTTTACCATCCCGGTCTGTCTTGAGTATCTTTACCTCCGGAACATGCACGTCAGAGGAGAGATCGGATTCCTTTATACCGTAGATCTTTTCAAGTTTAGCAATACGCTTCTTATACTGTTTGTTATATTCGGAGATGATGCTTTTATCTGAGCCGGGCAGCCTGGCAAGGATCAGGTCAGGCCTGTTATTTTTAACAGCGAACTGGTCTATGCTCCAGCAGTCCATTCCTTTTACCATTGCTACCATGTCGCCTCCATGACGGGAGGAGTCCCAGTTTCCATCGCTGTCAAAGATGATCCAGTCCTTACCGTTTCTGTGTTTCATGAAACCGACCCATTCTCCGGTTTTAACATTCCACACCCTGGTAGTTGAATCCAGGGAACCCGAGACAATGTATTTCCCGTCAGGGCTGAAAGCAACTGATGTAACACCGGAGGAATGTCCTTTAAAAGTTTTAATTTCTTTGCCTGAATAAATATCCCAGAGTTTACATGTACTGTCTTTAGAACCTGAAACAATATATTCCCCATCAGGGCTGAAAGCAACTGATGTAACACCGGAGGAATGCCCTGTAAAAGTTTTTATTTCTTTACCTGAAGCAACATCCCAGAGTTTACAGTCCCCGGAACCTGAAACAAAATATTCCCCGTCAGGGCTGAAAGCAACTGATGTATCCTCTGAAGAGAGCCCGGTAAAAGATTTAATTTCCTTACCTGAAGCAATATCCCATAATCTGCATGTATTATCCATGTAACCTGATAAATACCCGGAACCTGAAATCAAATATTTGCTATCGGGGCTGAAAGAGACAGAAATAACCCAGCCATGGTGGCCTGTAAAAGATTTAATTTCTTTACCTGAAGCAGCATCCCATAATTTACATGTACAATCAAAAGAGCCTGCTGCAATATATCTCCCGTCAGGGCTGAAGCTGACCGAGGTAAAACTTCCTGGAAAATCTTCAGACAGGGAAACGGCTGAAGACCAGGTCAAAGTTCTAACCTCTTTGCCTGAAACAACATCCCAGAGTTTAACTGATTTGTCATAAGAACCTGACACAATATATTTACCGTCAGGGCTGAAAGCAACTGATGTAACACCGGAGGAATGCCCTGTAAAAGTTTTAATTTCTTTACCTGAAGCAGCGTCCCATAGTTTAACTGTTTTGTCACAGGAACCTGACACAATATATTTACCGTCAGGGCTGAAACAGACCGAGGAAATAACTGAGGATAACCCGGTACCGGATAACCAGGTAAAAGATTTTATTTCTCTACCCGAAGCAACATCCCATAGTCCGGCAGTCCCGCCTGGTGAATCTGAAACAATATATTTCCCGTCATGACTGATGGCGAATGATAACAATCCTGTCGAATTCAAGCCGAAAGTTTTAATTTCTTTACCGGAAGCAGCATCCCATAGCTTACATGTTGTTTCATCTTTATCACTCCCGGATACTGAAATAATATATTTTCCGTCAGGGCTGAAGGCGACAGAAAAGACCCAGCCCTGGTGCCCTGTAAAAGTTTTAACTTCTTTAGCTGAAGCAGTGTCCCATAGTTTAACTGTTTTGTCATAGGAACCTGACACAATATATTTACCGTCAGGGCTGAATGCGGCCGTTGCAACCGCCGCGGAATGCCCTTTAAAAGTTTTAACTTCTTTGCCTGAAGCTACATCCCAGAGTTTACATGTTTTATCGTTGGAGGAAGAAACAATATATTTACCGTCAGGGCTGAAGGTCACTGATGTAAAATCGGACAATTCTTCTGATTCGACACCGGCAGAATACCCTGTAAAAGTTTTTACTTCTTTACCTGAAACAGTGTCCCATAGTTTACATTCCCCGGGACCTGTTAAATTCCAGGAACCTGAAACGATATATTTACCGTCAGGACTGAAGGCAACTGATGAAACCCGCTGCATGCGAATGCATGTAAAAGTTTTAATTTCTTTACCGGAAACAACATCCCAGAGTTTACATGTCGTGTCATCGGAACCTGAAACAATATATTTACCATCAGGACTGAAGGCGACTGATAGAATCCGGTCGGAATGACCTGTAAAAGTTTTAATTTCTTTACCTGATGCAATATCCCATAGTTTACATGTGTTATCAATGGAGGAAGACACAATATATTTACCGTCAGGGCTGAAAGCGGCTGTTTCAACTGACGCGGAATGCCCCAGCTGTACCTTCATCTCAAATGCACTTCCCATGCCTTCTGCAAATACCGTATTAACAAAACCAACAACCAAAAACAGCGCCATCAGTACGCCTAAGCCGGTTTCCGCCATAATGTTTCTCATAAATGTATCCTTTACTTATGATGCTTATATAACCAAATTAAATATATAATTCACATTCATCATTACTTTCATAGAACAATTTCCTTCATCATCACATCACGTATGTTCAGATCTTCAGATTTTTCGAGCAGGGTAATAATACGATCCATGCTGCTGATCCCTTCAGATGTTTTTTCTATCGAGTTATTTATTAATAATTTCGCAGCTGAAAGACCCGGTTCGCCGCCTGTCAGGCTGATTCTGCAGTAACCGTCCTGTTTAAGTCCCAGGGAATACGCGGTCATGGTCTGAATAAAAACACGTTCCTTTTCCTGAGAGTCTTTACCTGTTAGAAACCACATTGAAGCCCGGGGATTTACTTTTGCATAATTACCGGTCAGTAGTTTGAATTTGTTGAATTCAGTCTGGGACGCTATGCGGTCTACCTCATCCACAAGCGCGGAAACCTCGACCTGCATATACAGGCATTCTGCCGGTTTTCTGCCCGCGGATTTTTCAGCCAGTTCTTTAATCCTGTTAAGGACTGCATGTGCTGCAGCCATACCGTTTTTCGCAGCCCGTATCATTTCCACCTGGTGTTCCATCATACCGCGTTCAAGACGTATGCTGCTGTATGAGGCGAGCGGGGTATCCTTCCATGCATTTTCAGTGAACCTGATCCGGCTTGAGTATCCTTCAACATCGGCCAGCTGTTTATTTACCCTGGAACAGGCATAGTGTAAATTTTCAGTATTTACCTGCTTCTGCCCTGCCGGCCGTATACCCAGTCCGGCTGAAGTCATTGTACCCAGGTAAACACGTTCAATATTCCAGCTGCGGAAACCTGACGCATACCACATTGAACTCATGCCTCCCCTGCTGTACCTGCCGTCAAGAAGAGGTACCCCGGCCCCTGTACACTCCAGTGCGGCCTTATCAAGTTCATCAGCCAGCGCGGCAAGCCCGGAATCATCATGGTCTGTAGTCCTGTTAAGTTTATCCAGCGAATCCAGTACCTGTTTCTGCCTGTTTAACGCGGTTCTGACGCGCGAAAGCACATCCTGCATATCATTCATGTTTTTACGCAGCATCGAGTGGCATTCCTTTTCAGTGGTGCGAAGAGGGTTGATTGAAATTTTCATCTGTTTAAGCCCCCGGAAATTCTATGTCTTAAATTACGGATTTTCTTAAGTGCCATCTTCAGTGTCAGGGACACCCGGTCTGAACCGCCCGCTGTATCCACCATGATGATGCCGCCGTCTGCGGTGTTTCCCAGTCCCAGCGATTCGGCATCAAGCAGTGGAACCGTAATATTTTTTACGGCCCCGGCGATGTTTATCCCGGCAGGATTCACTGCAAAGTCTCCTCCGAAGATACGTTTCCCGGCAAACACCGGTCTTCCTGTTAAATCCTGTATAGTCTCTACCAGGCTGCTGAATTCGGCCTGGAACATATAACGGTTATTGTCCGAAAAGATTCCGGAGCTGCACCTGTAACATACAAGTTCCATCCGCATGAGTGTAAGTTCAATAAAAAGCAGCGCAAGCATCAGCTTCCCTGTAAACTGCCGTGTACCGGATGTGATTTCATTTTTTTGTGTTATGGTTTCCTGTTCCCGCGGAAGAGAACTGTAATATTTTTCAAAAGAATCAAGCAGTGTGTACCTGGAAAAAACAGCCTTGCACATGTATCTCGATGCGGAGAGACTTTCAACAGTAAATTCCTTTACCTCGGCAAAACCCCGACCCGGGCGATACGCGTCAGTAAATGACACGGGATCAATCGCAGTGATGTTGAGTTCAGTGAAACTGTATTCTTTCGTGTAGGATGTACCGCCCTGCAGCATTAATCCAGCGATGCATTTTTTCCCGGTTATTACAGGCGCATAAGAAGGATCAGTCTGCCACTTCCTGTCAGCATAAGTTATTGAAGCAGCTATATCCCTGCATGACGATTTCAGGATACCTGAATGTTCAGGCGGCAGGTCATTCTGCAGCGATTTAACATAAAATTCGAAAAAGGTATTACCAGTCATTCTTATGAGCGATTCAAGGAGCTGCAGGTATGAATCGCATAACCTGGAAAAAGGAACCGCGTCATATACCCCGGATTTATCGGGCTTACGGCTGTAACGTTTCATTATGTCTTCACAGTACAGCCGTGTAAACTTACCAAGCTCCATGCCGGGACTGAACAGTCCGTCAGAGATCGGCCCGGTTTCTCCGGGCTCACCGAAGAAGTCTATATCATTCATCATGTCTGCCAGGCTGCCGGTCTTTATTGGAACAGCATACAGATCCCCGGAACCGGTACCGGCATCTGCAGCCAGCAGACTGTTTGTAAGCATGACAACATCACTAATCCCCGCATAAGAAACAATCACTGCTGCTGAATTTTTCAGGAATTCTTTCCTGTTAATCATTTTATTACCCCGCTATATTGCATCGTGATAAATAAATCGTGTTTTATATTATAGTACAATGTCTTCAGCTATTCATTACCCCGTATGACCGGATTTTTCAGGAAACCCCATTTACCGCCGGAGAACCTTCCATATTGGTCACATGATCCCCCTATGTTAACAGCAGCCAGGCCTTCATAAAATTTAAATGCCCAGTCAAACTGCGGTTCAATTACATATTCACCTTTTTTATTTATATAACCCCATTTGCCGCCAATAATCACAGCAGAAAGTCCTTCATAAAAATCTTCTACCCGGTCAAACTGAGGTTTTATTATGATTTTACCTTCCTGGTTTATTAAACCTGCTTTACCCGCTATTTCAACCGGGGCCAGACCTTCCCGGAAAGTTCCTGCCCAGTCAAACTGCGCCTCAATTACATATTCACCTTTTTTATTTATATAACCCCATTTGCCCCCTGTGCTCACGGGAGCCAGGCCCTGTTTAAATTCAATTGCCCAGTCAAACTGAGACTCAATAACATATTCAGCTTTTTGATTTATAAAGCCCCATTTACCGCCGGTTATCCTTTTAAATTCATCACAGGATCCGCCCATGTTAACAGCAGCCAGATCTTCGGAAAAATCATGCACCCAGGTAAACCGTGGCTCAATTACATAATCACCTTTAGTATTTATAAAACCCCATTTACCACCGCCGGTGATTATTTTATATTCATCACGGGAACTGCCGGCCCTGACAGAAGCCAGGCCTTTATAAAACAAAGGAGTATTATCAAATTGAGGTTTAATGATAATTACACCCTCTTTATTAATAAAACCATATTTACCACCAATGCTGACAGGAGCCAGGCCTTCGAAAAAGTCACACACCTCTTCAAAAAAGGGTTTGATTATAATTTTACCCTGTCTATTGATAAACCCCCACTTACCGCCTATGTTAACGGCAGCCAGGCCTTCTGAAAAGTTAAAAGCATTATCAAACCTGGCCTGTATTACAATTTTACCTTTCCTGTTTATGAAACCCCATTTCTCACCTATGTTAACAGCAGCAAGTCCCTCATAGAAGTAAGTATCGATGTACGACAGGTCACGTATTTCATCAAACTGCGGTTCAATTACATATTCACCCTGCTTGTTGATAAAGCCCCATTTATCACCTGCCAGAACAGGAGCCATACCTTCTGAAAAGTTATATACTCCATCAAACCGTGGTTCGATCTGCCATATCACGTTACCGCTGACGGCTGTTTTGCTATTGCCGTAGTTGAATGTGATTATTACCGCTAATGCCGTGACCGCTGCTATTACTGATAATTTTCGTATCATGTTAATAACTCCATTTATTTTTATCCGCCAGATTTCACAGTAAAACAGGCAGCTTATATTCCGGAACACTCCACGGTCCGTCCGGGGCATGTTGAGCATATTATAAACCTCCGGGGAAAGCAAGACATTTAGAGATAGATTATGAAAAGACCATAAAAAATACGCCTGTTCAGGTGAATCCGTTCCGCATGATTCAAGGCATTATGCACCGGTTAGATTTTACAAAGAAACACTTGATATTTTTTCTAACATGAAATTCCATAATCACAGGAACATTTCCGCATCCCATACTATTGAATGGATCAGGGGCATTGAAGTAAAAATGGAAACCGGGATATCACAGCATAAAATCAGTGAATTACTCGAGAGGTTCAATTCTAAAAAAAATTTCTACCAGGCTGAATCTGAAGGCTTCGGCCCGTGCAGTATACTGCTATTGAGCCAGGTCAGAATTTATGATGAAATAATAACAAAAATAAACGGGGTAAAACCGGGATCATTATCGCACGATGCAGTAAAGTACCTGGTGACAGAATTGAAACAAAAAATAGATCATTGTTCACGCAGCGAAACTTATGAGCTTGATAAAATAATGATTAGAACATACGAAGAGATCATAAGAGAGCTGGAGGCTGTACTGTAGGCTTATACCTTGCGGGGTCAGTTTCCTGGAAATCGAAACAATCAAACTAAAATATTTTTTAAACTCAATATAAAAAAATTGTTTATTATCAATTGAAGTTTGTTATTATATGCATATGAATACAAAAAAAATTACTTAATGACGAAATCGAAAAACTTTCCGAACCCGTGCCTGCCGAAGTTCTTGATTTTGTTCGATTTCCTGAATACAAATCAAATCCGGATTTTGAAAATTACTTACAGTCCGAAACATCTCTTAAAAAAGAATGGCTGTCACCAGCTGAAGATGAAGCAAGGAAAGATTTATAAAAGGCGTTATAGCTGTAATTCCTTTTCCTTATTCGGATTTAACCAATTCAAAAAAACGCCCTGCCCTGGTTATAGCCGAATCTTCGACGGGTGACACGATGCTCTGCATGATTTCAAGGTTAAAAAGTTCAATCCAACCGGTAATCAAATATCCGTTTCTTTGTCATCATCAAGAAAATGCTCTACATTTAACAGAATAATCAGCTGATCCTTAACTTTTCCTATACCCTCAATTGAAGATGTATCAATTTTGACTGAATAATTAATATCTATTTGAATATCAGAAACAGGTATACTGACAACATCAGAAACTGAATCAACTATCATTCCGACAAGACGGTCCTTCACTTCGACAATAATGATAACAGTAAAAAGATCATACTCCTTATACGGAAGGTTATACTTTTTCCTTATACTGACCACGGGGATAACTGTACCGCGAAGATTTATCACCCCCTCGATATAAAAATTGCTATGCGGTACGTGTGTTATATCGAGCATTTCGTTAATTGACTGCACCTTATGTACAGACACGCCGTATGTTTCGCCAGCCACAAGGAAGGTTACATATTGAGAAGACTCTTCCGTTGACTCTACGAGAATATTCCTGCTGTTTGATTGTACTGCACTGGCACTCATCTTACAAACCTCCTTACCACTTTTAATAACTCCTCCGGATGAAAGGGTTTTACCATCCAGCCTGCGGCGCCCGAAGTTTTACCCTTTTGTATTTTTGCCTGTTCTTTTTCAGTTGTAAGCATTACTACCGGGGTAAATTTGTCAATTTTACGCAGCTCGTCCAGAAATTCAAATCCATTCAGTACCGGCATATTTATATCGCTTATACAGAGAGCAATATCATTACCTTCATTTCTAATCTGATCAATTTTTAAAATAGCCTCCCGGCCATTTACAGCCTGTTGAATAGAAAATCCCTCCCCCTGTAAAATCAACTCGACACTTCTTCTTATAGTTGGTGAATCATCAATGATCACTATATATTTATCCATAACCTCATCACTCACTTTTATTTTTAATACCTGCCAGTTTCAGAATCGTTTTCAAATCATGGGATATACCCGTGATCTTTAATACCTTTTTAAGCTCCTTTACTTTTTCACCGGCTGCAATTATAACCTGTGCCGCCGACGTATCGATTCTATTAACATTTGAAAAATCAATTATTATCTCATTGTTTATACTGATTTCGTTTTTCAATTCAGTGTAAAAATTATTTATATTTTTAATGTTAATAATACCTTCAGGCTTCATCAATTACTCCCGGGTTCATTTTTATTTCTTCAGCAAGTCCATGAATATCTATAATAAGTGAAACTTTTCCATCTCCAAGAATTGTAGCACCGGAAATTGCCCGGCTGTCAGTAATAAAACTATCAATACTTTTTATCACAACCTGCTGCTGCCCTATAAGCTCATCTATCATAATCCCCATTCTTACACCGTCACATTCAACTACAACAAAAAGAGCTTCACGCGGATCTGTTTTGTCAGCCTTAATGCCAAAAAGCCTGTTAAGCCTTATAAGTGAAATATAGACATCTCTCACAAATATGAGTTCACCCTGTCCCTCAACAGTTTTATAAGCATGTTCGTTTATCTGGATAGTTTCAATTACAGAAAGAAGCGGTATTATAAAGATCGAAGCACCAATCCTGATGAGCATTCCATCTATTATAGCCAGCGTAAGAGGAAGCTTTATCCTGAGCAGGGTACCTTCACCATCCATGGATTTTATTTCAATAGATCCCCGCAACTCCCCGATGTTCTTTGTTACGACATCCATGCCTGCGCCACGTCCCGAAAGCACTCCGGAACTTTCAGCAGTTGAAAAACCGGGTTTCAACAAAAACGCGAGAAGCCTCTCCCTGGAGACATCCTCGTCTTCCTGAATAATACCCAGCATAACGGCTTTTCTTCTTACTTTTTCGAGGTCAACGCCGCGGCCGTCATCAATCACATCAATAAAAACGTTTCCTTCCTGGTGATATGCTTTTAATGTTACAGTTCCAACCGGGTTCTTCCCGTTTACACTTCTTTCTTCCGTAGATTCTATACCATGATCAATTGCATTTTTTATTATGAGCTTCAGTGGATCTCCGATCTTTTCAATTACGGTTTTATCCAGTTCGGTTTCACTGCCTTCAATTACCAGTTTTATATCCTTGCCCAGTCTCTGTGCCGTATCCCTGACAAACCTCCTGAACTGATCAAACGTAGAACCTATCGGGATCATCCGGATTGACATTATCTGCTCCTGGAATTCCCTTGTGGCACGGTCCAGTTTATGAAGGGCATTCTTTACAATCAAGCCATGGTCCTGTTGAATTAAATCAGCAACTCTATGCAGGGAGGCCTGGTCGATAACGATTTCCCCGAGAAGATTCATCAGGTTATCAAGTTTTTCAGAATCAACGCGAACAGTATTAATATAGATCTTCTTTTTTATTATTTCCTGCTCCTGGAGTGCTGCCGCAATGTCATTTTCAGAGGCAAGGCCCTTCTGAACGATAATGTCGCCTATCTTTACATTATGTTCAGCCTGATTTTTTATCAACTCATCAAGTTCATTACTTTTTACAATTCCCCTGTCAACAAGGAGTTCGCCAAGTTTTTTTTCGGAAAAGTATTGCCTATCCCGAATGGCGGAGTATTTTTCTGTGATGTTTTCTATAACAATATCATTTTCTTCATAAACAAAAAGAAAAACATCTCTTACCCGTTTTTCATCGTGAACGGTTTTCAGAATGATCTCCCATACCAGGTAACATTTATCCGTTTCTATTTCATAAAAATCCGGGAGTTCTTTTATGTTGACATTATTGCAGACAAACTCGCCAAGGCTTCCCAGGTCTTCAATAATCATCAATGGATCAATACCTTTATAAAAAATATCATCCCTGAATTTAATAATAATTTTATAAAACATCGGGCTCTCATCAATTCCGCCGGAAGCGGCTGATGTACTTAAAAAACCCATGTCATCTTCCGGGAAATTACTTTTATCATTCCCCGGTATGCCGGATATTATGCTGTCCAGTTCCAGTTTAAAATTTTCTGAATTTTGCTCAACAGGATCTCCGGAAATCTTACACCTGGTCCAGTCAAGGCTTCGCAGTGACAGGTCAATAATATTCCCTGTAACAGCTATTTCGCCTGATCTGACTTTATCAAAAAGGCTCTCCAGTTTACAGGTAAACTCATATAGATCAGTAAAACCTGCAAACCCCGGACTTCCTTTCAGGGTATGGAAACATCTTAAAATTGAATCTATGACTGATTCATCATTATTTTTATCCTCAAGTGTTAAAATAAGCGACTCAAGATTTGTAATAATTTCTTCCGCTTCTTTTAAGAATATTTCTGTAATTCCGGCTTCAGCCATATTCAAACTCCTGATGTCTAAACATAAACATTGATTATTTACATGATGCTGCCGATTAAATATTACTATTTCACCATAAGAATTTTAAATACCGGGCACCTAGAATTTCTCATAATTTTCATCATCAAAATAATTATTAGTCTTTGAATTACCAGGGAGTTCTGATTTCTCCTTATTAGAGACCGGTTTTTTATTTTTAGTTCCGGTCAAACCGGCATGTTCTTTTACTTTTCTTTCGCTATGAATTTTGAAATCAGTTACCTGATCAGCAGCATCACCAACATTAAACCGCTGTATCATTGAAAGAAGCTCTTTGGCCTGGCCTGACATCTCCTCGCTGGCTGCGGCAGTCTCTTCAACCAGAGCGGCGTTCTGCTGTGTCATGCTATCCAGGTCGGTGACAGCAATTGTAATCTGCTCAATACCGCGTCTCTGTTCATCATTTGATGAGGCCATCTCGGACACAATCATATTAACCTGTTTGACTGCCTCAATAATACCTTTCAGGGACTCGCCGCTTTTATTAACAAGGTTTGTGCCGGTTTCAATTTTATCTACAGAATCCTTGATCAGCAGATCTATCTCCTTGGCAGCAGCTCCGGCTCTTTGAGCGAGGTTACGGACCTCTCCGGCTACAACAGCGAATCCGCGTCCCTGGTCTCCCGCCCGTGCCGCCTCTACTGCGGCATTAAGAGCAAGCAGGTTTGTCTGAAACGCTATTTCATTTATCATTGTTATTATATCAGCTATCTTTGCACTGGACGCATTAATCTCACGTATTGATTCTACGGCCTTATCGACAATTATACCGCCGTTCTCAGCAAGTGAAAGTGTATTATTCGCCAGTTTGCTTGCCTCAACTGCATTGTCAGAATTCTGCTTCGTTGATGCATTGGCCTCTTCTATTGTTGCAGCAATTTCTTCAAGGGACGATGCCTGTTCAGAGGTACGTTGTGAAAGGTTCTGGTTATCCTGGCCGATCTGTTCTGTTGCTATGGCCACCTGCTGTGCCGCATTTATTATTCCCACGACAGTTTCTTTCAACAGGCTGCTTAACCGCTGGAAGGCAGTCGCGAGAGTACCAAGTTCATCTTTTCTGTCAAGGTATTCTGAATGGACGACCTTGGTCAGGTCAAGTTCGGCCAGGTTGCCTGCAAATTTTACCGAGGCAATAACAGGCGCTGTAATGCTGTTCCCTATATAATAGGCGGTTATTCCCCCGATAACCAGTAATACTATGGTAATTATCAGAATTATATTTCTAAGGTAGTTTATTCCACTGAAAATTTCATCTAACTCCATTGCGAGAACAACAGACCATCCATCTGTGCTTTGAATAGGGGCCAGGGAACCGTAAATATCCCTGCCTCCAAAATTATATTGATCAGTTCCGCCGCCTTCCGCCATTGTTTTCTTTAAGAATCCCGCAAGTGGTGTAATGCTTTTATCACTTTCCGCTTTTTTAATGGGATTATACATCTCATTTACAAGTTTTTTGTTTTTGTGGCCCTGTATAGTTCCATCCCTGTTTATTATATAGGCATAACCTGTTTCGCCTATCTGGATCGCCTCAACTAATTTGGTGATTTCATCACCATTCCGCATCCCGAAAAGCACACCCGTGATCCGGCCGTTTCTTTTTAACGGAACTGCGACCGTTACCGTAAGCAGTCCCGTATCCTTGTTTATTACAACATCTGAATATGTTGAAACTCCAGACAGTGCACGTTTAAAATATGTCCTGTCTGATATATTATAGGTTGTTCGCTGCATGTTGAAAAATGTTGCATTGCCTGATATATCAGTTATAGCATACATATCAAAGCCTGTACGCTTTGCCTCTGAATTTAAAAAGCTGATTTTTTCTGACCAGGAGGTACCATCATCAACAATTCTCTGTTCAGCCAGCGATTCCATCACTGCGATGTTGACGTCCATGTTCGCTTTTACCACCCTGCTTATTTCTCCAGTCAGCCTGGTAAAGTCCTGTTCGGTCTGCTTAAGAAGTATGGCCTTTGACTGGATATAGCTCACTAAACCGAATGTAACTGATACACCGAATAAAACTCCGACTATCAGCATTATCAATGTAGTCTTGATCGATTTCACGGTAATCCTCCAATTGTAATTTTGTAATTAATATTTTTTATTTCATTCAAACTGCTGCAGCATGCTGTTTTATAATCAGGCTGGTGATTCAATTACATAAATGCTTCATCCGGGATTAACATTCATTAGTGTAATATTTTAAAAAGCAGACTTCAGAATATTTACTGCCTCATCGCACTTTCCTGCATTACTACCCTGCATCCGGATTTTTAAGTATTCCTGAGCAAAGCATTGCAGTAATCGCTTCTTCATCAACGGGGCGGATTATTCTGACGCAGCATTTCACTTAATTGAATACATGCCGGCACACAGCCGCACAACTGGTAATTTTACATTTCCATTAACAGGCAGTTTAAATGCTGATTCCCTGTAAAAAATGTCTTATAATTTGAAATTAAAGAGGTCAGAAGTGTTTTGCAATAACTGGAATGAGAAAACATGACTCACCGGATCCGGTGAGTCATGTCAGGATCCGGTGAGTCATGTCAGGATCCGGTTATACGGCAGGAGACGGCTTACTCCGGATATCAGATTTTTCTATTGCATATTTAAGCAGCTCCCTGCAGGTAGTAAGTCCCAGTTTTTCCTTAAGATGCTTTCTATGTGTTTCTATGGTATTGATGCTCACGTTAAACTTCCTGGCAATCTCTAGCGGGGTGTAGCCGGATCCTATCAGGTGTAATATTTCCAGTTCCCGGGGAGTGAGGCCGTCACGCGAAAGTGCCGAATCATCACCGCCTGCTTTTATTAATTTCATGATAAGTTTTCCCGATATATCGCCCGGCAGATAAAGATTACCATTCATAACCTCCCTTATCCCGGTTATTATCCTGTCAATAGGCTCCTTCTTGGTCATGTAACCTGACGCACCGGCAACAATGGCCTTTTCAGCATAAACAGCTTCGTCATACATTGAAAGAACCAGTGTTTTTATCGAGCTGTACCTTTCTTTAACCGCTTTAATAAAATCGAAACCGTCAGTGTCCCCTTCAAGGGAAATATCCACAAGAACAAGATTTATCCGCTTTCTTGAAAGCATTCTAACGGCATCCTCCACATTTGAACATTCCGCGGAAACCACCATATCATCCTCCAGGTTTATAGATAAGGCAAGTCCATGCCGGATGGCGGGATGATCATCAAGAAGCATAATCCGGATTTCACTTTTATTCATAAAGCTGCACCTCTTATTTATATATGCTGATCACTGCTGTCGGTATCCGGGATATCACCTAATCCGACTTTTACAGAAATTTTTTTCATTTCCGAAGAAATGCTGAATTCCATTCCGGATGCCTCTGCCCTGTATTTCATAATCCGCAGACCCATGCCGGGATTATTGTATTTAAGGAGTACTCTCTGGTAGCTTATTATGGTAAATAAACCCTTTGCCTGATCAACAGAATACTGCAGTAAGATTTTATAAGCCTTCCCGTGCCTGACCGCATTATTTATCGATTCCAGTATAATATAATACAGATTAGTGAGTTTCAGCTTACTATACTGCATCAGCGAGTCCTGGACCTCCAGCATTACTTCTATTCCGTATATTGTCCTGATCTTCACGGCAATGTCGTCCAGCGATTCATTGAATCCGCCTGTATCAATCGCAGGAAAATCGAGTCCCCTGCTTAATGACCGTGTTTCATCAAGTGCCGAGGATGCCAGGACAACAAGCTTGTCAATATCACTATTGGACACTTTACCTGTCTTCTTATACTTTTTACTATATGCCTGAACAAGATACAGCACTGCCCCGAGTTTCTGCCCCAGGCTGTCATGCAGGATGTGACCTATGCGTGAACGCTCCTTTTCCAGCTCATCAAGCATTGCACGCTCCGCGGCCCTTTTATCAGAAATATCTTCAACTATGCCGACTCCGCCGATAATATTTTCATTTTCATCATATATTGTTTCCAGCTGCAGCCTGATCAAAATCAGTCTTGAGGATGCTTTAATTTTATATGATCCTTCATATTCCCCGGGATGGCCGTTTAATGCGCTGGCCACTGCGGATTTAAACACGGGATTATCCAGTTTCAGCATATCATAGCCGACAAGATCATTCCATGTTAATCCCGTAACCTTTTCACATGCTGTATTACAGTCAGTAATAATACCCCTGTTGTTGAAATGAATTAAGCCGAAAGCTGAATTTTCAAAAAGAAGCCTGTATTTTTTCTCACTGGCCAGCAGCTCGTTGTAAATAGCATTCTTCGCAGATTCGGATTGTTTGAGATCGGTAATATCTTCAGTTACCCCGGTTACCAGTCCTTTATCAATATTGAACATGGCAGAATAACGTATCCATAGTAAAGAACCGTCTATACGTTTAAACTGAACTTCGTAATTTCTGATTTCACCATGTGTTTTCATCAGGGAGAGCATCGTCTCGCGAACCCCTTCCTGAATATAGAGATCTTTCATGAATACCGGCTGCGCGAGAATGGCCTCACGGTTTTTAAAACCATACTCACGGGCAAACCGGTCATTTGCTTCAAGCACAAGCCCGGAATTGATCTCTGTTATAAAAATACCAATCTGGGAATTCATAAATAAATCCCGGTATTTTCCCTCTGCTGCTTTAAGTGCTGCCTCCGCATTTTTGCGCTCAGTAATATCAATAACAGAAGCGATACTTTTTGCAGTTCCGGGGATCGGCGAGATAAAAACAAGATAATGCAGTAACTGGTTGTATCTATTCCGGAAACAGAATTCAAAACCGGGCTTCATTTTCTCCAGGTTGTCCCGTTTAAGAAAATGTCCGGTCAGCAGCAAACCCTGATCTTCGTCACAGAATATATCAGTTAGTTTCTTTTTATTCTCTATTTCCTCCCTGGAATACCCGGAACTATCCGCAAAGAACTGATTTACCAGGCTGATGGTTGAATCCTCTTCAATAACTATAATTCCCGACCCGGTGTTTTCAAAAAGTGTGCAGTAGTGTTTTTCACTCTCTTCCAGTTTATTATTAATCCGCACCAGTTCTTTATTGATCGCTGTGAATATGTTATTAATTGTTCCAAGTTCAGCATTCAATGCAGTCAATTCTTTATTTTTCTGCACAATTACTTCTTCAGTAGGTTGAAACCTGGTAATATTGATGTGAACACCAATAACAAGATCAGTGGAATTGCCGGTTTTATCCTTCAGGGCACACCCGCGCGACCATATCCATATCCACTTACCATTACTGTGACGCATGCGATAGTAATTTTCATATGTCCCTGCTGATCCATGGGCATGAAAATTTAAAAATATTTCCAGTGATTTTTCTTTGTCATCCGGATGCAAAAGGTCAAGCCAGGCAGTGTTTATATTTTGAGTACCGGGTGTTCCGCAGTCACCCGGGACCAGTCCCAGCATCTGGTAATACTCATGATTGCACACCATGCGACCTGAAACAGTGTTATATTCCCAGATGCCGGTGTTAAAAACTTCCTCAATGGATTTATATCGCTCATTGCTCTCGCGGAGGGCGTTCTCATAATTTTTATGTTTTTTTATATTTGTCTCAAAAAGAGAATAGCCCGTTTTTATGGAAGCAATCAGCACAGCTTCACCGGTGTTCTTCACAATGTAGCCAAAAGATCCGATTCCATCAGTCTTTGCTGTAATTTCCGGTTCAGTATGTGATGAATAAAACAGCAGGGGGATATCATGTTCCGCGAGTATCATTCGTGCAGCCTGGGCGCCGTCAATACCATCTCCGAGTTCTATGTCCATAAGTACCAGGTCAATTCCGGGTTCTGTTTGAACAATTGTAACGGCATCCCCGCCGGTCGCTGCTTGTACAACGTTATATCCATTATTTACAAGAATAGCTGTACTAAGCCTGGCGCTGATGGTTTCATCTTCAACGAGGAGAATAGTTTTTAATTCCTTATCAGTCATGGCGCATTTCCCTTATAAACAGGAAGCCGTAATAATAATAAACCGGTCAATGAATATTGGATTAATTATTTATAAAAAAAAGGAATTCTCAGCGGAGGAACAATCAGGGATAAAATAAAATCTGTATAATTTAAGCCGGCTCTGCACAGTAGTTAATTCTTTTTTTTATTACAGTTTATCAGCACGCTTTAGCGCTTTATTAATGCACTTTGCAAAAGCGGGAAGGATATGCATGTATTACATTTTAATCCGGACGCGGTGTCCGACCCGGTAACGGTGCGGCATTTTTCACCACCCCCTTCGCTGGAGCCACGGAGATCACAGAGAAAAGAAGAGGTAAAATTTATGTCATCCCCGCGAATGCCGGGATCCGAAGGTTACGCATGGTACGGGTTAATACATGGACTGTTCATGTGAACCACGGGAGATCACTTTCCTCATGCACATACCTGGTATAAACTTATCCCGGATTGGTTACCCGACTGGTTGCACAGTATGAATATCTCCGGTAACAGGCAGTTTGAATATTTCATTACGGAGAAGCCTGGTTGAGAAAAAAAGCACCTCCATATTTTCAATATTCCCTGTTTCAGAATTTAATCGGGCTATTACATCATCCCCGAGTTCCTCTGTTTCCTGTTCCGGGTATGGATTTGTAAAATTAATATAAAGTATATCAGCAGTCCTGTCGTAACTGAATGTCATTTCTTTTCCCATTCTATTTCTCCGTCACTGAGTTTTCTTGTTATATAAGCAGTAATAATCCAATCCCGCTGTTCAGGCTTTGTATCACTGACAACTACCACAACTGTATACTTACCGCCACGGATATTTTCAAAAAACTTTGTAAACAACCGTGCGTTCTGAAATCGTGCACTTTTACGAACGCTGTCAGGATTGACCACTGCCTCCTTTACTGCCGGTTCAAAATCAGGTAAAAGTTCGGGGCGTCCCCTCTGCTTACCTTTATGTATTATAAACACGACCAGGTCAGGGACGGGAACGGTGTTGTCCATGAATCATTTCTTTCTAGTTATCAACTCTTTCTTTCCAGTAAAAAGGCATCCACCATTATCTGGCCTCACTCACAATACTGCTGAAAATTTCATCCTCGGTACTAAAATCCGTTTCACCTTTTTTATATGATTCCAGACGTTTCTTTGCCTCATCAATCCAGGCTTTTTCAATTGCCTTATCGCTTTGATTATCAAAACTTTCAAGTATCAGGTCAATTATCTCTACACGCTCAAAGGGGGTAAGCTTGTTTACCTCATGTAGTATTCTTTTAACTGAAGGGGTCATTCTATACTCCTTATTTGCTTAAATGGTCTCTATGATTATTAATACGATAGTAAGGGTAAAAACTGAAAACATTTTTTATTTTTACCCGATTTTTTAAGCAAACAGGAATTGCCGTGCTCCGGTTCTATTTTCCAGGAATACCGGTAATATCGAATACTTTTATATACTTTGCAGCCCGCGTCGAGGATTGTTCCCCCTGCGGGAATGTATGCAAGGAAACGGTCACGCACAGCTGTCATGTCTGCGTTAAGTGTGTCTGATATATAACTTGCGGCGTTTGTGTTGTAGTATGCGGTGCTGTTCATGGAGTTTTATGTAGTATAATCTTTATCTGATTCAGCTATAGAACATAGAGTGATACTTTCTTTACTCTCCAGGTAGAGGATTTCAGGATCGATATACTTTAATTCCAGCTATTATTACCTTATCCTGATCTTATCGCTTTCGACAATCATGAGTTTCCCTTTAAGTGCCTCAGTTTGTACGACAGGTATGATTCTTTTCAGAATATTTATTATCGTATTTTTATCCTGCTTATCCGGCCGGATAATAATTATTCCGTTTAAAGCATCCGGCTCATATTTCCTGATATCTGAAAAATCAAGATCAAGTGTTATCAGTATTCTTTCTTCAGCAGTGCATACTGCCAGGAGCCTGTCATCGGTACACCCGTTTAATTCCTGGTCACGGACGCTACAGGCATCGAAGCCGTTTTCCCGGAATATTGCAACTGATAATAAAGGCAGATTCTCATCGAATTTAAATTTCATTTACGATACCAGCTTGCCAAGCGGTATGATTCTTTCCCTTGCTAATTCAGCAGCGTAGTTTATTGACGCGAGAATGTCATCTCTTGTCAGGGTCGGGTATGATTCAATAACTTCTTCAATAGTTAAACCTTCTGAAAGGTTATCCAATATGACAGATACCATTATTCTTGTCCCCTTGATACATGCCCTTCCATGGCAAATATCAGAATCAACGGTTATTCTGTTTTTCCAGTCCATATCTGCACCCTCTTTCTTTTTAAACATAAATTTACCTTTTTTTATTAATTAGTCAAGTATCTTTAAAGCTTATACATAGCATACGTTTTTCGAGCGTATAATATTAAAAGTTTTTTTATTATAAGGGGATTTTTTATCTCAACGCCCGGCAGGGGCGGATCGAGGCGCAGCCCGCGTCAAGGATTGTTCCGCCTGCGGGAATATACGCAAGAAAACGGTCACGCAGAACGGTCATGTCTGCGTTAAGTGTGTCTGATATATAACTTGAGGCGTTTGTGTTGTAGTATGCGGTGCTGTTCATTTAAATTATGTCCACAATCCGAAGCCCTGGTTTCGGGCTATGCGGTGAAGAAAGGTCTGCTTTTTTCATACATCAATGAGCATTTTCCTGATTACCCGGCCAATACCGTCAATATGTTCTTTACATATAGTAAAAACCACTTCAGCATTAAGATCAAAATAATGATGACTTAAAATATCCCTGACACCTTTAGCGCCTTTCCAGTCAATTTCCGGATAACGGCCAAGTAATGAACCATTTGTCAGTTTATCCAGATACTTCAAACTTTCACCAATTGCAATCAGCATCATACATATAGCGTCAAGCTTATCAATCCCTTCATCAGTAGAAATAAAATCATCCGGCTTATTTATTATTGATGCCCTTCTTTCAATGCGGCTGATTGCGGTAAGTATCTGGGACAATATCTCTTTAACAAGTTCTTTATCATACATATACAGCCTCACGGTCTATGCGCTGTTTTAAAAATGAATTCATTTTGTCCCTGTATTGAATAATATCGACAGCAGTTTGATATTCACCTTCCAGCTCTTCTTTAATATGAACCATGAAAAAAAGATCCGGTTTTTTCATCTTTACAACCACATCAACATCGCTTTCTTCACGCGCTTCACCACGTGCTATTGACCCGAAGACACCGATTTCTGTGATCCCGTATTTTTGTTCAAATTCAGGTTTATGCTTTCGAAGTATCTCAAGAACAGAATCAAGAGTCAATGTTCTGTTGTTCATCATCTAACCTCGTTTATAACTTCTTAAGATAAGAATAATAACCGGTTGTAACAATTGTCAAGCTTTTGTGATAAGACGGCAGCAGATCAACATCTGACTTTTATCTCTACTAAGTTACAGCCGCAGGCCGAAGCCCCAAGGCCCCCTAACCCCCAGACCGTGTGAGTAATGCAATTAGTTCAGTATTTACACGGTCTGATTAAGTCAGGTTAAATTTTTTATTACTATCATACTCTATAACAAACAAAGCAAGCGATGGGTAAA
>Ga0116171_10000531_pt1 | contig 40616 bp, 23 predicted proteins | sample AD_JPNHW2_MetaG_FD_89798 | JGI IMG/M metagenome (GOLD analysis project Ga0116171, IMG submission 89798) | Active sludge microbial communities of municipal wastewater-treating anaerobic digesters from Japan - AD_JPNHW2_MetaG | ecosystem: Engineered > Bioreactor > Anaerobic > Digestate | place... | reverse complement strand
CCCCGGCCTGTTTCCCCTTGCCGTTACCCCGTCAGCATGCCAAACTAAGGCCGTTCAGCACCTGAAGAAAACGCGCGCCCGCCAGCCAGTAGCCAGTGTTGCACTGGCTACTGGCTGGCGGGGTCGGTGCCCGCGCACGACGGCAACCAGTATACCGCTTTCCGTGCCGCTCGGAAACCGCGCCGATGATCGGAAGAAAAAGAATCACGAAACGGGCGTGTGTCATTCGGTCGCATACGCCCGGGTTTCTTGGGGCGCGAGCGCGATGCGAAAACGTCCCGACGTGACAGCGAGCACGTCGCTGCCCCGCTTAAACAAGTCGCGGAACGACTGGCTGACCTTCTCGGCGGTCGGAATGATTGCTTCGCTTTCAATCTTGTCGGATGTGCTGTTGACGAGCAGCAGATAGCGCTTCGCCGGACAGTCGGCGTAAAGGCCGTGGAGCTTGCCGTCCTCGGACACAAATGGGCGGCGTGCGGGCGCGGTCAGTGCGGGCGCGAGTGCGGCAATCTCGGAACAGAGCTGTTTGATTACGGCCTGCTGCGCGGGACTTTTTTTCAGGCCGACGCCGAGCGGTCCGCCGCCCATCTGATGCCAGGGATACCACAAAATGCCGCGCGCGTCATGGGCCAGCGCGAGATAGGCGGCGGCGCGGAGTTCGTCGTCGGTCTCTTGCCCGAACGTGCCGAGCACGCAGAGGACGGGCTTTCGGTTCCGAACGGCGGCGGTCGCCCGCGTCATCCATTCGGCGGCCCGTTGCGGTTTGCCATAGGGATCGTGCGCGAAGACGTCGGCGAAAGCGGCCTGCTCTTCGAAGATGTCGGGGCGGCAGGAGACCGAGTAGACGGGGTGCCGGTCGTCGCTGGCGTGATAGGCGTCGCGCAGCGTCTCGGCCATGCCGTAGGAGCCCTCCGCCGGCTCGTCGAGCCCGTACCACATCAGCAGCGCCGGGTGCGACGCAAATTTCGCGACGGCGTCGCGGGCGATCTGCGCGCTCTTGTGGTTGAGTTCGAAGATCGCCTTGAGCCCGTGGGCGGCCGCGAGATCGAGCCCGCGTCGGTCGTGCCACGTCCAGTACTGAACGGTGTTGATCCCCAGCGCCGCGACTTCGGCATAGTTGGTGGGATCGACGTGGTAAAACCCCAGCGGGAAGAACGGATTGCCTCCGACGAGCAGGGTGTTGTCTTCGTCGACAAGCGTTTGCGCCGGCTCGGGCGCTACGATTTTGAAAACGGTTTCGGCTTCGGCGAGCGATCGCGCTTCGTTCGAAAGAACGGCGCGGGCGGTGTAGCTTCCGGCCGGAAGCGGTGAGGCGAACGCCAGCGGCAGACGGAGCGCATGCGCCTCGTTCGTGAGCGCGGCGTTGGTTTCGGCGATGTACTTGCCTGCGGCGTCGGCGACCGCGAGACGCAGCATGGCACCGTCCAGGCGCTCGCGGTCCGGAGCTAGGCAGATGTCGAATCCGACCGTTGGCAGACGTCTCGCGGTCGACAGGATGCCGCGGGAGGCTGCGGGCGCGATGGAAAGCAACGGAGGCAAGACGGCTTTGCGCGCAAAGAGCAAAGTCTCCCGACCGTCGCGCTTGAAGAACAGGCGCGTCGAGACGGGACCGCGCAGTGAAATGTGGAACGGCAATTCGAGGTTCGCGCCGGAAGCGGCCTTTTCCCAGCGCTGGGTCTGTCCGCCGTCCGCGACGACCTCGTAGACGAAGCCGCACGTTTTCGGGGCTCCGTTTTCGGCGAACGCGAGGGCGAGCCGCCCGGAGCCCACGGCGGGCGGCGTCAGTTCGAACGAGGTCAGCGCGATGCCCGCGCGGCGCAACTGCAGGCAGGCGTAAAAGTTGCCGAGCTGTGCCGCCGAAGGCTGCCGCAGGGCGGAGAGCGAGACCAGTCCTTTGCCGACGGTCTGAGCGACGGTGACGGGAAAGCCCTCGCTGCAGGCTGCGACCACGCGCCAAGGGGAGCCTTGGGGCAACTTCAGAAAGTGTGGCCAACTGTTGGGCTCGTGGATACGCGACGGAAAGAAGCGCAGGGGATGAGGCGGGTCCGGATCGGTCGTGATGCCGTTTATGGCCCATTGCGACGAGTTACACGTGCCGGACTCCAGTCCCCCGAAGGCGCGATCGATATCCGCGAGCCAGTCGCGCACGCCCGGATAGCTGCCGTCCGTTACCGCGATCAGCCCGCCGTCTTCAAGGAACCGCTTGTAGGCCTGCCGATCGGCGCCTGGCAGCAGGGTGGAATTTTGCGCGTTGAACAGCGGCGCAGAGAGCAGCATGTCGTAGGTGCGCAGCTTGTCCGTCAGCGTGCGCAGGTTGTCCGCCGTGCAGGGGTAGCGGTCGACGGTCCAGCCCAGCGCGTTGAGCGCGCCGGCGAACTCGTCGCCGTGACGACCGTCGCCGCTCAACAGAAGCGCGATTCGCGGCGATTGCGCGGAGGCGAAAAGAGATGCTGCCGAAACAAAAGCCGCGATTCTCAGGTGTTTCCCGCCTAGGGATGATCGAGTCATGACAGATTTCCATTCTCCCCCTGTGTCGGGTGTGTGCGAGATCGCGAAGAAAGCGTCACGCGTGCGGCGCATTGCACAGTTCTTCGCGTCCGGCCCAAAGCAAAGCCACGCCGAAGAGCGCGTCGAGCGGGCCTTCGGCCGCCTGCCAAAACCAAGGCAGACCGGCCTTGACGTCGGTCCAGAGCAGCAGCGCGCCGAGCGCGACCAGCGCGACGCCCGCGCCGCGTACCAGCGGGCGGTAGCGGGGCAGGTCGAGGGAGATGGCCCAGAGCAGCACGCCCAGGAGCGCGTAGAAAGCCGAGGTCGAACGCGCGAGGTACTCGACGACCGGGCCGGCCGGCAGCGGACCCATGCCGAGCGCGCGGTGGACCGCGTCCATGGCGCGCAGCGGCATCACGGCGCAGAGCGCGGCCGAGCCTGCGACCGTGCCGACGATCCGCAGGAAGAGACTCAGGGAACGGTCACCTGTCATGGCTGAACTTCTTGTGTTTTCCCAGTCTTCGCGTGAGACCCGAAGGCGTCCTTTAGTCCGCCTCGGTGTAGTCGCCGGTGAGCGCGAACTCGACCTTGCCCTTGATGTCGCGCGAGGAGGCGCCGATCTCGGCGGCGTATCGGCCCGCGTCGGCGCGAAGGCCTTTCGCCTGGACGTCGAAGTAGGCGAGGTCGGCGGGCTTGACTGTGAGCGTTACGGTTTTGCTCTCACCCGCCTGGAGCTCCACCTTGGCGAAGTTCTTGAGGGCGCGGACCTCGCGCGCCACCTTCGGCGCTTGGGCGAGGTCGCGCACGTAGAGCTGGACGATTTCCTTGCCGGCGCGCTTGCCGGTGTTCGTGACTTTGACGGAAACGGCGAGCGTGCCGTCGGGCGCGAGCGTCTTGGAGGTCGCGCTGACCTTGCCGTACTTGAAGGTGGTGTAGGAGAGGCCGTGGCCGAACGGGAACATCGGTTTGATTCCCTGCTTGTCGTACCAGCGGTAGCCGACGAAAATGCCCTCCGAGTAGACGGAGTTCGTGCCGTTATAACGCTCGGGCGTCGCAGCCGGCGTGTCGGCCAGCGTGAACGGGCAGGTGTGCGGCAGCTTGCCGGAGGGGTTGACGTCGCCGAAGAGGACCGCAGCCAAGGCGTTGCCCCCCTCCATGCCGGCGTAGCCGAACTGAATGAGCGTCGCGGCCCGCTTGACCCACGGCATCTCCATCGGGGAGCCGGAGTGGTTTACGACCACGGCCTTGGGCGTCCACGCGAGCACCTTGGCGATGGCCTCGTCGTGGCCAGGCGGCAGGAGCAGGTTCGGGCGGTCGGCGCCCTCGCACTCCAGCGCCCGGCCGTGGCCGTGCTCGGTGCCGGTCAGCACGATCACGGCGTCGGCCTTGCGGACCGTGGCCTCCATCTCGGAGAGGGAGAGACCCTTCTCGGAGGGCAGGCGCCAGCCGAAGAAGCAGGTGGACTCGCTCTCGCCGACGGTGTATTCGACCGCGACGGCGACCTCCTGCTTGGCGGTGAGGGCGATTTCGCCGTAGCCGGTCGGGGTCGGGAACTGCGCCTTCCAGTTGTCCATCACGAGCTTGCCGTCCACGAAAATGCGCGTGCCGGCCTTGGCGTTGGCGCGGGCGCCGAGCACGTAGGTGCCGGTCTCGGGCGCGATGACCTTGGCTTCCCAGCGGACCGAGAAATCGCCGGGCTTGACCTCCTTGACCGGCGCGTTCATCTTCCAGTCCACGTTCAGGGCGCGCTGGAAGCCCGCCGCGGCGGGCGCGCCGGCGAGCGCCTTGTTCGCGAAGTAGCTGGCCTTCCAGGCGCGGACGGTCATGCCCTGGTCCTTGGCGTCTGTGTCGAAGGTGTTGATCGCGCCCTCGGGGAGCGGGGCAAGCTTGGCGTTCTGGTCGTCGAGCGTGAGCGGCAGGTAGACGACGCTGACCTTGTCGCCGAGGCGGGCCTTGATGCCTTCCAGCGGCACGACCTCGTAGGGCGGCTTGCCTTCGGCGCTCCAGCCGCCGTTGCAGTGCTTGGTGACGGCGCCCTTGCCCAGAACGGCGACGGTCTTCACGCCGTCCGGGTCGAGCGGCAGCACGCCCCGGTCGTTCTTGAGCAGGACCGTGCCCTCCTCGGCCACGCGGCGGGCGAGGGCCTGGTGTTCCTTGGTGTTGATGCTGCCGGGGGCGCGCGTGCGGCCGTCGAAGAGCCCGACCTTGGCCATCACGTAGAGGATGTGCCCGGCCATCTCGCTGATCTCGGCCTCGGTGATCTGGCCGTCCTTGAGGGCCTTCAACAGCGGCTCGGGCTTGAAGATGCGGATCTGATTGCCGGCGTTCATCTCGATGTCGGTGCCGCCCTTGACGCCCTTGACGGTGTCGTGCACGCTGCCCCAGTCGGTGATGACGAGGCCCTTGAAGCCCCAGGCCTGGCGCAGGATCTCGCGGTTGAGGTAGGCGTTCTGGCTGCAGAACTCGGCCTCGCAGACGCCGGGCACGGCGAGCTTGTTGTAGGCGCTCATCACGGCCAGCACGCCGGCGTCCTTGACGGCGGCGCGGAAGACCGGCAGGTAGATCTCATGCAGCGTGCGCTCGTCGACGGTGGCGATGACGGAGTTGCGGTTCCACTCCTGGCTGTTTGCCGCGAAGTGCTTCACGCAGGCCGAGACGTCGTGCGACTGGACGCTCTTGATATACTCGACTACCAGCGCGGCGCCGAGCGCGGGATCTTCGGTGAGGTACTCGAAGTTGCGGCCGCAGAGCGGGGTGCGCATGATGTTCACGCCGGGGCCGAGGATCATGTCCTTGTTGCGGGCGCGGAGCTCCGTGCCGATCAGGTGGCCGTAGGCGGCGGCGAGCGTACGGTCCCAGGTCGAGGCGAGCACCTCGAGCGTCGGCAGAGAGGTCGACTGGTCAGACGGATCGTCCGCCTTGGTTGCGGCTGCGAAGGTCATGCGGGCGAGCTCGGCGCGGACGTTGCAGGAGCTGTCGGAAAAGTAGAACTCTTTGTTGAGGCCGACGCGCGGGATCGGGTTCAGCGACATGGTGCTGACGCCGGCGCAGAGCGAGACCTTCTCCTCCAGCGTCATCTTGGCCAGCACTCCCCTGGCTTCGTCTTGGGCTTTGTCGGCCGCCTGCTGGGCAAATCCGACCCAAGCGAACACGATGCACATAAGCACGGTGAACAGTTTCTTCATGATCGTTTTCTCCTTAACCGGCGACAATGCAAACGCCATTATCCTGTGACGCAGAGTATCAAAAAGCGAAATGAGCGACAAGGCGGGGGCGGGTGTGTCCCAGAGCTGACGCATCTTTAAAATTGGCTCCGCGAGCTGGAAGTGCATTTTTGAAAGGGATTACGAGCATGATTACGATTACGGTTCTGGCTTCTTCGCAAGCTTAATCCTGAGCGTAATCTAAATCCGTCAATCCGCCTCTCGCGGCACTTGAATTCACGGGTCCCTGATCCATGCGACGTGAGACCCGTAGGCCAAAGTCGCGGGTGACATGCCCGCAGACAAGTCTGTTGCCATTGACACCCACGGCACACATGATACAGTTTAAGAAAACGCAGTTGTTGGGAATCGGCGATGGTGTCCCGTCATCAATCTGACAGGTGTCATGGGCCCGATTCATCACGGTCAGGCGATCACCCGCGGGAATGACTAAACAACCGGGGACAGAGAAAAAAGCGATAATGAAAAAAATAGCTGAAGCATTCAACGGTCACGGTACGGTCACGCGCCTCTTCGCCGTCTTTCTGGCGGCCTTCATTTGTCAGGTTCAACAAACCGCGGCGGCGGACTTGGGCAAGATCATGCCCATGGGCGATTCGATCACGCTCGGAGTCCCGGTCGCGGGCGGCTATCGCGACCCGTTGTACACCCTGTTGACGAACCGGGCAGACACGTTCACCTTTGTCGGTTCGCTGACCGGTTACGCGACCGACGCATTGACGGCGGCGGGGCAGACGCACCACGAGGGGCACAGCGGCTTCGTCATCACCAACGGCACCGGCCGGACCGGACTGGACGAGAATCTGGCGAGCTGGATCGGCTCCGGCAAAGAAAGTCCGGACAAGATTATCCTGATGATCGGCAGCAACGACATCAATCTCGGTTATGACATGGCCAATGCGCCCGCCCGGCTGAGTGACCTCATCACCCACATCTACGGATACCGGCCCAATGTGAGGCTCTACGTGGCCTCGATCATTCCCATGGTCGGCCATGAATCCGACGTGCAGGCCTTCAACGCGGCCATTCCGGGCATCGTGTCCAGCCACCGGGCCCTCGGACGTGACGTGGTTTACGTCGCGATGCACGATGCCGTGAACATCGGCACGGACCTGTCCGACGGCTTGCATCCGAACGCGCTCGGCTACCTGCACATGGCGCAGGCGTGGGACGCGGCACTCCACGCGACCACGAACCTGACGGTTGCGGTCGCCAGCCCAGCCAACAATCAGACGTTCACGCTCGGAACCTCCATTTCCGCCACCGTCACGGTGGCGAACGCGGCGGGCGCCTACACGGCCCATGTCTACACGAACAGCGGCGCGGGCGCATTCGCCGAAGCGGGCGCGGGCGGCGCCTCCTCGCCGTACGCGATAAACCTCGGCGCGCTGCCGGCCGGCACGTATCACCTCTACGCCACGGTTGCCGACACGAACGCGGCCGCGACCTCCGCAACCAATACGTTCACGGTAGCTGCCGTCGTCGGCAACATCCATGCGGTCGACGTCACGAGTGCCGGTGCCGGCGCCGGTTTAGGTACACGTTTCAGCGTGGGCTGGGATTTCACGGTCACCCGGCCGATCAAAGTCACTTCGCTGGGGCAATTCGATCCGGATTCAAACCCGAAAAGCAACACGGTGGCCCTCTATCAGCGCGGCGGGGCGAAACTCGTCGAATCGGTTCTTTCCGCCGCCATTCCCTCCGAGCTGAGCGGCAGTTTTCCCGCACGTTATGTTGCGGTGGGCGGCCCGCTGCTGACCAACGGCAACTACGTGGTCTTCAGCACGCAGAACGGCGACAATTTTATCGCTCCCGACGGGACTCCGGTCACCGTCTTCGGTTCCGCCATCACGTGGAACAAGGGCGTCGCGCTGGGTGACGGGTCGGCGGCCGGCCCGGTGCCGGCCACGGCGCCGGAAACGTGGCCGATCGAGAATGCGGCGGCGACACGCTACTTCGGGCCGACCTTCAAGTACGACGTGGTCGTGCCCGTCCCGGTTCCGGCGCTGACCTGCCCGACGAACAATCAGGGGTTCACGGTCGGCGTTCCCATCACCGCCACCGCCACGGTGGCCGGCGCTTCGGGCGCCTACACCGTCCACGTCTACACGAACAGCGGCGCGGGCGCGTTCGCCGAGGCGGGAACCGGAGGCTCCTCCTCGCCGTATACCGTGAACTTCAACGCGCTGCCCGCCGGCACGTATCACATCTATGTCTCCGCCACCGACACGAACGGCACGGGGACCACCGCGACCAATACTTTCACGGTCTCCGTGAAGGCAGGGCAGCAGCCCCTGGCGCTCACCGGCTGGAATCAGGACATCATCATCGGGGCGGCCGAGGCGGCACCGGGATACAGCGCGAGCATGGCGGGGTGGGCCTACTACGAGAAAGGCCTGTCTGGGGGAACCCAGGGCCTGGCCGCCGACACGCCAGGAACCAACCGCACCTTCGCCAGCGCCTATCATCCCGGCGTCAGGTTCCAGTTCGACCCGTACGCCGGCAGCAACGCCGTCTACCTCAGCGGGCCGGGCAGTGTCACCCTGACCCTCGTCAACCCGGCCAAGTTCCAGTCGCTCCAGTTCTTGGAAACGACGCGCTCCATGACGTGGTACGCCCGCCTGAATTTCGCGGACGGCTCGAGCACCACGACGGGCACGTGGAGCGATCCGGACTGGACCGCGAACCCCGGGCCGGCCGACCGGTGCCTGTCCTCCTACGGCCTGAAGAGCACCACGGGCAGTTTTTATTCCGGCTATCTCTGGATGGCGGAGCGCGGCTTCACGCTGCCGGTGGCCGACCAGGCCAAGACGCTCACATCCATCACCATCACCACCACCGGGACGGGCGATAAACAGCTGGCGCTTTTCGCGGTGAGCGGCTACGCGCTCGACAGCCTGGCTGGCACCCAACACGCGGTGGAGCTGACGAGCGCCGGCGACGGTCCCGGTTTTGGCGACACGTTCAGCGTCGGCTGGGACTTCACGGTCACGCAGCCGATCAAGATCTGCGCGCTGGGACAGTTCGACCCGAACGGAACCCCGGTGTCCAACACGGTGGCCATCTATCGGCGGGGCGGGGCCAAGCTCGTCGATGCGGCCGTCACCGCCGGCAGCCCGGCGGAGCTCTGCGGCGTCTATTCCTCGCGCTTCGCTGCGGTCGGCGAGGTGGTTCTGACCAACGGCAACTACGTGATCGTCAGCACGCAGAACGGCGACAACTTCATCGCGCCCGGCGGGATCCCCGGCACAGCCTTCGGGCCCGGCGTGATCTGGAACAAGGGCGTCGCGATGGCCAGCGGCTCGGCGGCCGGCCCCCTGCCGGACGCCGCGCCGGCCAACTGGCCGGGCGAGACAACCAACGCGTGGCGCTACTTCGGCCCGACTTTCAAGTACGAGCTGGTCGTGCCGCCGCCGGAGCTGACGCTGGTCAGCCCGACGAACAGCCAAGTGCTCGCGGCCGGGGATTTGCTTTCCGCCTCCGTCACGGTGGCCAGGGCCGTCGGCGCCTATACCGTGCACGTCTATACGAACAGCGGTTCGGACGCCTTTGCGGAGGTCGGCTCCGGCAGCTCGGCTTCTCCTTATTTTCCGGCCTTCGGCTGTTTGTCCGCCGGCGGCACGTATCACGTGTATGCCACGGTCACCGACACGTTCTCAACCACGAACACGATGACCAACACGTTCACGGTCGCCGTCAAGATCGGACAGCAGTTCGTGGGGTTGACCGGATGGAACCAGGATCTGATCATCGGCGCGTCTGAAGCGGCGCCGGGCTACAGTGTCGCCATGGGCGGCTGGAACTTCTACGAACGGGGCCTGCCCAGCGGGGCCTTCGGCCTGCCCGCCGATGCCGTCGGTACCAACCGCGTGCTCGTCAGCTCGGCCGATTCCAGGGTCAGATTCCGGTTCGCGCCCTACGTCGGCAAGAACGCCCTGTTCTTGCAGGGCGCAAGCAACGCCCCGCTGACGCTCATCAATCCGTCCAAGTTCTATTCACTCCAAATCCTCGCAGTGGCGCGGACGGCAACCCCGCCCGTGCGCTGGTATGCCACGCTGAACTTCGCGGACGGCACGAGCACGATGACGGACTCGTGGGGCGATCCGGACTGGATCCAGACCGGGCCGGCCGACACCTGCCTGACCTCCTACGGGCTGAAGTCGACCGCCGGCAGTTTCTTTTCGGGCTATCTCTGGATGGCGTCGCGCAACGTTTCGCTTCCGGTGGCCGATCGGGGAAAGACGCTCAACTCCATCAAGGTCACCACGACCGAAACGGGCGACCGGCATCTGGCGGTTTTCGCCGTGAGCGGCTATGCGTTCGGCGCGAAGACCAACGATTTTCATGCGGTCGACGTGACGAGCGGCGGCAGCGGCCCGGCAGGGGGTGGCACGTACAGCATTGGCTGGGACTTCACGGTCTCCGAGACGATCACGGTCACCTCGCTCGGCCAGTTCGACCCCGATGCGAACCCCAAGGCCAACGCGGTGGCCATCTATCAGCGGGCCGGGGCGAAGCTGGTCGAGGCCGCCGTTTCCATCGACAGCCCTGCCGAGCCGAGCGGAAACTATAGCGCGCGCTACGCCAAAATCGACAGGCTGGTGCTGGCACCGGGAAACTACGTGGTTTTCAGCACGCAGAACGGCGACAACTTCCTCGCGGGCAGCGGGACCGTCGACTCCAGCTTCGGCCCCGCGATCAAGTGGAACAAGGCCGTCGCGATGGCCAGCGGCTCGTCGGCCGGCCCCCTGCCGGAGAGCGCGCCGACGACTTGGCCAATCGAGAATACCAGCGCGTACCGTTACTTCGGGCCGACGTTCAAGTATGAGCTTGGCGCGATCTGGCCGGATGGACTGCTGATCCGCATCCGATGATCGCGGGATCGCGGATGACGAGACGCCCTTGGACGCGCCTGCATCACGCGATTAGGACGCGCCGTTAAACCGAATCTCCGGCTTGCCCGGTATACGTTCCGGAGCGCTTTACGCCACTTGCCCATCTCGCAGGCCTGTCTCATGGCGCGGTTCCCTTGGATATCGCCGATGCCCCAGGCGCCCGTGCCGTACACCATGCCTTTTTCACATGCGCCGTCCAGGCAGTCCAGGAAACCCCGGAACTCTTCGACCGTCCGCTCCAGAGTCTCCTTTCTGCTGTCCGCCGCCGTCAGAATGAAGTTGAACTCCTTGTTGGTGACCTCCGTGCAGCGCGCAGGCCCTCTGGCCTTGGCAGTCGGGTTTTCTTTTGTTACCATCCCTTCAAATCAAATTGAGAGCTTCAAGGTTTGGGGGCGCAAGATGCGGGGATGGGGACCTTTCATCGCGTGGACGCTTTGCTTGACGGGCGTTTTCGCCGACGAACAGACGGACGCGTTGTCGCGCGCGTTGATCGAAGTGCGCTCATCTTTCCAGCAGGGATTGGCGCAGTGCGTCGACAACGCGGCGCGCATACCGGCTTCATTCAAGCCGTTTCAGAGCCCGCGCGTAAACTATGGCGATGCGCCGCTTCCGGTGTCGGTGGACGTGGCCGGGCTCGAACATCTCTGCCTCACGGTAAAAGGCACCATGGGCGGCGGACACACCTACTGGGGCGAGCCTGTGCTGATCGACGCGGCGGGCAAAGCCACGCGGCTCACCGACCTTCAGCCGCAGGTCGTGGTGCTGGGGTGGAGCGAGCTGCGCGTCAACAAGGGCGGCGGCCCATTCTACTCGATCGCAAAACAGAGAATGGCGTTCGGCCTTTTCGCGCACGTCGACAGCTACGTGAGTTATCCGCTCGGCCAGAAATACGTGCGCTTTGAGGCCAAGGCCGGCATCTCGGACACCGGCTCGCAGGGCGCGCATGCGGTCTTCGGCGTTGCCGGCGGGTTCGACAAGCGGCAGGTGCAGTCGATCCTCAGGGGCAGCATGGAGAACGAGAGCGTGGGCGACCTCGGCCGCACGTGGCAGGTGGCCAACGAGGGCGGCGCACTTGAGCTGGTGCCGTGGATCCGCACGCCCGGCGCGGGGCACATCGACACGGCGGTCCGCACGTTGCTGGCGCAGTGCGGCGACGAGCCCGAACTGGCCCGGCGCCTCGCGGCGATTTCGGCCTCTAAAAAAGAGGGCGGGGAGCCGGAGTGGCTCACCCTCTACTTCGACGTCCTGGCGACGAAACGCCGGTATGCGGCGCTCGACGAAGCGGCCGCGCAGCTCGACGTGCTCTGCGCCTTTATGGCGGCGGAAGGTGTGCCGGTCGACGCCTTCCGCGCCGAGATCGACGCCGCGAAGCAGGGCGTGGCCGCGGAGCGCCGCAAGGGCGCGCAGGCCTTGCAGGCCTACTGCGAAACGCTGGCCGCCCTGCGCCGCAAGATCCTGTTCACGCACCCCGCGGCGGATTTCAAGGATCTGCTCATCGACGTGCGGCACCTTCCGCTCTATTACCACAACGTGGACCAGTACCTCGGCAGGAACAGCCGTGTCGCGCCGGGATTGATGGTGCTTGAGGACTGGAAGGGCGCCGTGCCCAAAGAGCGCTGGCTGACGCGCGACAAGTTGCCGCCGGGCGGCACGCAGCATCCGGACCTCTCCTACGATGGCAAAAAAGTGCTTTTCGGGTTCTGCGACCACACAGAAAAGGAGCCGCAGAAGCGGCGCTTTATGATCTGCGAGGCGGCGGTGGACGGCAGCGGCATCCGGCAGGTGACGGGCACGGCGGCGGACCCGTGGGAGCAGACCCGCCGCGGCGGCGCGTACACGGTGATCATCGAGGATTTCGATCCGCACTATCTGCCGGACGGCGGGTTCGTGTTCACCTCCACGCGCAGTCAGGACTTCGGACGGTGCCACGCGGGCCGTTACGCGCCGGCCTTCCTGATCCACCGCGGTGAACTGGACGGCACGCGCATCCGCGCGCTGAGCTGGGGCGAGGCCAACGAGCTCGATCCGGCGGTGCTGAACGACGGGCGCATCATTTACAACCGCTGGGAATATGTCAACCGCCACGACTGCCTTTTCCACAAGCTTTGGACGACGCGCCCCGACGGCACGGGCGCCGCGAGTTTCTACGGCAACCTCACGCCGGTTCCTCAATCGCTCTCCGAAGCGCGCGCAATTCCCGGCAGCGGCAAGGTGATGGCCACCGCGTCGGGGCATCACTCTTTCACGGCGGGGAGCATCGTGCTGCTCGATCCGCTTAAAGGCGTGGACGGGCCCGATCCCGTCTATCGGCTGACGCCCGAGGCCAAGTATCCCGAGTCGCAGGGTTTCGATACGACGACCTACGTCTCGCCCTATCCCTTGACTGAGCGGCTGTTTTTCGCGGCGTGGTCGCCGTATCCGCATGTGAGCCAGGGCGATTCTCCCGGCTCGGAGGCCGGCGCGGAAAAGCGCGGGCAGCGCTGGGACGCCTATGCGATCTACCTCGTATATCACCACGGCGGCAAGGCCTACCGCGAGCTGGTCTACAGGCCGAAGGAGAAGGTCTCAGCGTTCACGCCGATCCCGATCCGCCCGCGGCCCGTGCCGCCGGTCCTGCCCTCCAGCCTGCCGGAACAGCCGAAGGCTGCAACGGGCACCTTCTACGTGCAGAACGTCTACCAGAGCCTGCACCCGATCGAGCCGAACAGCGTGAAGTATCTGAGGATCAACGCGCTCTTCAACCAGCCGACCCCCCGTGTGCCGCACCGCGCCTGGGTGATGGACGAGGTGGCCAAAGGCGTCATCGGAACCGTGCCGGTCAAGCCAGACGGATCGGTGTCCTTCTCGATGCCTTCGCGCACGCCGGTGCAGCTCCAGCTGCTCGACGCGGACAAGATGTGCGTGATGAACATGCGCTCGTTCATCTACCTGCAGGATGGCGAGCATGCCAGCTGCGTGGGGTGCCACGAAGAGCGGGGAAAATCGCCGCCCGTCGCCTATGCGCCCGTCGCGCCGCAGGTGCCGGTTCCTGTCCCCGGTCCCGACGCCGCGCGCGGCTTCAACTACGTGGCGACGGTGCAGCCGGTGTGGGACCGTTACTGCATCCGCTGCCACGGCCTCGACAAGACCGAGGGCGGTGTGAACCTGACTGGCCGCTATCTCGAGCGTGAGACCGAACGCTATCCGAGCGGCAAGCTTCGCATGGGTGCCTCGTATGACACGCTGGTGCGCAATCCCAAGTACTACAAGATGATGGACCGCAACTGCGAGACCGTTACATCCAAGCCGAAGGACTATCTGTCGCACGCGAGCGGACTGCCTTCTTGGATCCGGAAACACGGCAAGGAGAAAGGCGCGGAGCTCGATCCCGCGAGCTGGGAGCGGGTCGTCACGTGGTTGGACGTCAACGCGCAGCTCTACGGCAACTACAGCTTCAACCGCCCCGAGAACCGCGAGCCTTGCCCTGAGGGCGAGAAGGCGCTGCGGGCCTACGTCAAAGAACAGTTCGGCGAGACGCTGGCCACGCAGCCCTTCGAGGCGCTGGTGAACAACGGGTGTCTCGACGAGAGCCGCATCCTCAACGCGCCGCTGGCAGCCGAAGCTGGCGGGTGGGGCCAGATCGCAAAATGGAAGAGCCGGGACGAGGAGGGCTTCGGAAAGATGCGCGTCCTCGTTGCGTCTTCGCTGAAGCCGCAGGCGTGCTCGGACCGCGATTTCACGTGCGGCAGCCCCGAGCGGTGCCGCTGCGGCGCGTGCTGGGTCAGATCCTGTGAGGCGGACTATCGCCAGAAGCACAGGCAGGAGCAAACGGCGCGGACAGACTAACGGCCTGTCGCACCAGGCCTCATCAACCGCCAGAGCGCGTGAGGCTCGCGACCGGCCAGCCTGATCGTAGAGCGTGAGAATTTGGACAAACAGATAGATTTTTTCGTTTGTCAGACATTCAACAAGCGGGGGCAAGTGAGCTAACATCAGAATATAAAAGGCCGATCAATAACTGTAAAAATGGAAAAAAGAGGAGTGATCCTGATGGCTGCTTGGTTTAAAGATGTACCGGTGTGCCTTGTGTTCCTTATTTTTACAGCGGGTGTGAACGCCGCCGAACGCATCTGGACCGGCGGAGGGGGTGACGCGCTCTGGAGCAACCCCGCCAACTGGGCCTCGGGCGCGCCTGATGCGGGCGACACGCTGGTCTTCGGCGCCAGTTCCGCCAGGGACATCACCAACAACTTCTCGGCGGGCACCGCGTTCGCCGGGATCACCTTCCTGGCCGGTTCCGGCGGCAAGTTCACGCTGAGCGGCAACGCCTTCACACTGAAAGGGGACCTCACCACCTTTTCCGGGTATACGCCGGAGATCGCCCTGCCCCTGATCCTCGGGACGGACTGCCAGTGTCTGGGCTCCAACGGGACACTCGCGATCAGCGGCGCGATCAGCGGCCCCGGCGGGCTGCGGTTCGAGGGCAATACTGCGTCCGGCGTCACGTTCACGCTTTCCGGCGACAACACCTTCGAGGGCCCCGTGGTCGTGACCAACCGGGCGCGCCTCGTAGTCTCTTCCCCCAGCGCGCTCGGCAGCCCTGCGGCCGGGACGACGGTGTACGGCCCGAACGAAACGTGGCTGCAAATTTCCGGCGGCATCACGCTCGGCGAGCCCATTACCCTGCTCGGCTCGGACGGCGGCCCGAACTATCATCCCTGTCTGAAGAGCTACAGCGGCACCAACACGCTCAGTGCCCCCATCTATTCGACGTCACTCGGTTTCCGCATGCGCGTCTATGCCGACGCGCTCATCCTGCGGGGGGGCGTCATCTCGCCCGATACGACCGGGACCTTCTACTTCGAGACGTCGACGGGCACGGAAATCGTGGTCACGAACCGGCCGCTGTTCCTGGGCAACGGCGCGGGCCTCTACTCCTCCTACGGGGGCAAGTTGGTGCTCGCCGAGCCCGGCAACACCTACGCCGTCTTGCACGCTTACGCCGGCAGCACGGTGCTGGCGACCGCGCCCAACGCGCTGGCACCCTATGGCATCGTGCGGTGCGGCATAAGCTGGTGGGACAAGGACACGAGCATGTTCGACCTCAACGGCTTCTGCCAGACGGTCGGCCCGCTGGAATCGTATGCGCTGCCGTCCGGCGTCCACGTCATCACCAGCGCCGTGCCCACGGTCCTGACCGTGGTTCAGCGGTATAACTCCACGTTTAGGGGCGACATCGCCGGCGCGGTCAGTCTCTACAAGACAGGCGCCAGCACGCTGACCCTGACCAACCTCACACCGATGACGACCTCGGGCCGGGTCACGGTCGCTGCGGGCACGCTGGCGCTCGGTAACGCCGCCGGCAGCGCCGGCGGCTTCGGGGCGGTCCCGGCGGTCCGGGTGCTGCCCGGCGGCACCCTGGCCCTGAACAACGGCGCAGGCTTGCCCGACACGTCGGAGATCAATGTCTTCACCGGTGGCGTCTTGTCGAATGGCATGATCAACGTCCGCGCGGGCACCACTGAGACCGTCGCGCGCTTCTACATCGAGGGCGCGCAGCAGGCGTCCGGCACGTGGGGCGCGACCGGCAGTGGCGCGACGCACATCAACGACGTCTTTTTCAGCGGCGGGGGCCTGCTCAGCGTGACGGATGACCCTGCAGTCGCCTACACGGAAGTCGTCTGGGACAAAGAGGGGGGCGACACCCTGATGTCCACCAAGGAGAACTGGTCGGGCGACACCCTACCGGCGTTCACGGGCTATGAACGGGCGGTCTTCGGCGCCGGCGCCGGTCCGGCCGGCGTGGACACGAACGCCTCGTTCTACAAGATGGTCATCAACTGGCCCAGCAGCGACTTCCACTTTGATAACATTGCTGGCGGCGGCAGTCTCACGCTCGGCCGCGGCGGGATCGAGATCCCCGGCCCAGCCAGTACCCGTTATAATCGGATCCGGGTGCCGGTGACGCTGGCCGACGACCAGTTCATCACCCTCACAAACGGCTACGTGTTTTTCGAGCAGCCGTTATCGGATGGCGGCAACGGGTTCGGGCTGACGGTGTGCAACCCCAGCAGAGGTAACGCGGCGGTGATCCCCCAGAACCAAAACACGTACTCCGGCAAGACGGTGCTCAAGAACAGAAGCATAATTTACATTAGGGGCAGTGGCGACGTGCTGGGCAGCACGGCCGGCGACACCCTCGTCGAGAACGGCAGTTATCTGTATATCGACACCGAAGACAATGCAAAAGGCCTGACCGTTGCCGAACCCATCGTGCTGGATGGGGACGGGACGCTGAGCTACTCGGGCACCCTCCAAAACTACAGAGGCACGAACGTCCTGACGGGCCCGATCTCCGGCCTGAACAACAGCGCGCGCATCAGATCTACAACCGTTGGATCGAAGCTGGACATTACGGGCGGGATCACGGCGGATGCAACAGGGGGGTCTTGCATTCTCGCGACGGACGGCGGCGGAACAATCACCGTACGCGAGAAGCCCGTGTACGCGAACACCTTCTACGCCAACGGCAAGAGCGTGGGGGGCATGGTGGTCATCGCGGCGACCGGCAACGTCACCCGAACCTGCTACATGAACGCGAACGTGCGGCTCGGCGCTCAGGAAGCGTTCGAGTACCTCGGGAACCTCATCCTCGGCAACGACGGCAGAATTGCGAACATCGACCTCAACGGCTGCGGACTGACGGTCCGCCGCTCGCTGAGAACGGACGTGAACAGCACCAATTCCTTGATCTTCAGCGCGGCTCCCGCGACGCTGACCGTTGATCAGACCGTCGACACCACGTACGGCGGCAGCTTCGCCGGGGCGGTCAGCCTGATCAAACGCGGCGCCGGGACCCTGACGCTAACCAACGAGATGGACAGAAGCACCACGACCTCGGGCGGCGTCACGGTCAAAGCTGGCACGCTCAAAATAGCCGGCGACTACGGCTCGCTGGGGCCGGCCTGCACGAACATCACGGTCGAGGGCACCGGCACGCTGGCGCTCGAAAGCGCAGTCTCCATGCTCTCGGACGACGCGGCGGTGCGGCTCGTCCCCGCGAATGCGGGGAGCGCCAAGATCAGCCTCGCCGCGGGCGTCGACGAGACGGTCGGCTGGTTCTTCTGCGGTGGCGAGCCGATGTATCCCGGCACCTACGGCGCGGCCGGCAGCGGCGCCGAATATGTGGACGATTCGCGCTTCGCTGGTTCCGGCGTGCTGCGGGTGCTTCACGGGAAGGCGAAAGGCATGATCTTCAGCCTCTACTGAGACTCGCGTTCCCGGGCGGCGATATCCGGGAACCGGGGCACCCCGGCCCACGGGGATTTCCGGCTGAGCGGGTCGCGCTTGAGAAAGGGGGCAGGCGCTGACTCGCTCTTCAGGACGAAGAAACTCCGACTGCCGACAACGTTTGCCACGAACCCGTATTAAGGAAACAACCGTGAAACGAACAACCTCGTTTATTGTCAGCTTCCTGCTGTCCGCATGCTCGTACGGCCAGGCCGGGAGAGTGCTTGAGAATCTTTCAGCGGCAAGTGCAATCCTGAACAGCGACATCAAGTACTCGGTCTATCTGCCCCCGGATTACGACACCTCGCAGCGAAGCTACCCGGTGCTTTATCTGTTGCACGGGGCCGGCACCGAGGGGCATCTCTCATGGGTGCAGTGTGGCGAAGTCCAGTATATCGCCGACAAAGCCATCCAGAACGGGAACAGTACCGCCATGATCATTGTCATGCCTGACGCCAATGCCGGGAAGCGCGGCTATTTTAATTCCGTCAAGGGCGACTGGCGCTATGAGGATTTCTTTTTTGGTGAGTTCCTCCCCTTTATAGAAAAACAATACCGGATCAGAGGAGAAAAACGCTATCGGGCAGTTGCGGGCTTGTCGATGGGGGGCGGGGGCACCTTTATCTATGCCTTGCACCATCCGGAGCTGTTTTCTTCCGCCTGCCCGCTCAGCGCCAATGCCGGGCCGCTGACGTTGAGCGGCACAAAAGAGCATCTGGAGCGCTGGAAGAAAGAAACCTATACTGAAAGCGAGTCCGAAGATTACTATCAACAGTACAGCGTTGCACATTGGGTTGACAAAATGCCCGAGGAGCTGAAGAAGGCCGTGCGCTGGTACATTGACTGCGGTGATGACGACTTCCTGTTCGAAGGGAATTCTGTGATCCACATCGCGATGCGGAAAAAAGGGATACCTCATGAGTTCCGCATCAGGGATGGCGGGCACACCTGGGCATACTGGCGTTCGGCGCTGCCGGACGTGCTGAGCTTCGTTTCACAAACGTTTCATCAAGAGTGATCGACGAGGCCAGCATCGTCGGCGCGGCGCTGTCGCCGGAGGAAATCCGCGTGCGACTCGCCGGCGGCGACGGAAAACCGGGCTCACTTTGACGCAAGGGCTGGCTCGTACGCGGGCTCCTTCGTCCAGGCCCGGCGGCGGATCTCCCGCGGCGGCAGTCCCTGCATGAGGCGGATGCAGCGTGAGAAATGGAACGGATTCTGGAAGCCGCACCGGTCCGCGATCTCGGCGATCGAAAGGCCCGTGTCGGTCAACAGCTCCAAACCCTTTTCCGTACGAATCCGCCACAGGTACCGCGCAGGCGAGGTGCCCAGCTCGTTCGCGAACTTGTAGCTCAGCGCCGATTTCGAGCAACCGGCCGCGTCCATCGCCTGCGCGAGGCAGTCGGGCTCGCGAAGGTGATCTTCCATGTATTGCTTGGCCCGGTTGACGCTGGCGTCGCGAATCGGCGACGTGGCGTGGTCGACCATGTGGACAAATTCGGCGAACAGCGCCAGGCCAAGCGTGTCGACAACCTGCCGGGCGCTCGCCGACTGGCCCGAACGGAAAAGGAATGCGGCCGAGACGATGCGCATGAAACAGTCGGAGGGAGGGAAGCCCGAGCCTTCGGGGACGGCGTCAAGGCTCAGCCTCAACACGTCGGGAAAAAAGGCGGGAGAAACGGAACACCAGGAATGGTGCGAGTGAATGCGGCTGTCGTACAGAAAGTGCTCCTGGTGCCCGGGACGGAAGAGATAGGCGAGTCCGACGGCGAGCGGACGGTTCGCGCCGTCGTCGACCCGCACCGTGCAGGAGCCGGAGTGCATCAGGATAATCTCGTAATCGCGCTGGACACGCGGGCCGACATAACCGCCGGGGAGGTAGCGGATCTGGCCGAATATGGCGCGCGGGGAGCGCACGTTGCGGTCGTCCCATGCGATGTTCGCACCGTCGTAGGCGTAATCGAAATGCACCATAAAAATCTTTTGTCTCTTCGCTCACCAGTAAGCGAAGATATCACCAATTTATCCAAGCGCTCACACCTCCGCAATCTCGATAATGCGAACTGAGCCCTCGATTTTGCGAACTCATGTACGTCTGCAGGAAGCAGCAGCAGTGCCGCATCGGAGTGCCTTTCTCCAAAAATCCGTTCGTGACCCTTCAGGGCTTTGGCGTTCAATCTGCCGGACGGGTCGTGTAACGTTGCGGCAAGGGCGCGTTGTTTTCGCGGATGGTTTTGAGCATCTCGGCCGAATGTAGGCGCTCCGATAGCGCCTACATGTTCTTGATGTGGGACTGGATGGCCGCGGTACGTTTTGCCTCTGTCCGCAGGCCGTTTGTCCCCGGTTTATAGAGGCCGCGGTTGACGTCGTTCATGCCCAGCATGATGGTCGCGACGGTCGGTTTGCGCGCCGCAATATCCCAGGCATAACGGCTCACGGCCCCTGCGGCGGTGTCGCCGGCGAAGCCGCAGTTGGCGTTTTCCAGCTGTTGTTACGGGAAACGGGTCAGGTAGAGCAGCGTGATTTCCGTGTGGTAAAGCATCTGGTGGCTGATGCTGTCGCCAATGAAGCAGGCCCGGTCGCCGTTCCTGAACGGTGCGGCCTCGGCGGCGGCCGTCAGCCGCAGCGATAAAGAAAAAGCGACGGCCCCGAAAATCGTCACCCCGCCAGCCCGTTTGGTTTTCATGCGATGATGTTTTCCAGTTTTTGATTAGAACAACTTGTGCAGAAGAAGATCCGAACACAACGAAGCAATGTTGGTCTGGCAGACATGTTTATTCGTGTGACGGATATTCAAATGCAGATGCCGCATCCGCTAGAATATGCCCAGCAATCTTGGAGCAGAGCATGCGATGCGGAGGAAAAGAGGGGCGACGGAGCGCATGGACTCAAATTGTTCTCAGGGGCATATAAACGGGAAGGACCCATGAAAAGCATAAGGATTAAGCTAAGAACCCTGTTGGTGTCGGCCGTGCTGGCGTTGCCCGCGGCACAGGCTGCCGATGCGCCGCCGCCACCCCGCCTGAAGCTGGGGGCCTATTATTTCGCGGGCTGGTCGGGCAAGAGCCCGTACGACGACGGCTCGGCGTCGAATGCTTGGGCTAAAGGCATGCCGACGCACTTTACTAAGAAGCTGGGGACGGAATTCGCGGGGCGTACCCCGGTGTGGGGCTGGCGCGAGGACGCGCCGGGGATAATGGAGAGGCAGATCGATCTTGCGGCCGATCACGGGCTCGCCTTCTTCGCCTATTGCTGGTACTTCAAAGACAACAAAGGCCCCCTCAACGCGGAGAAGATCGAGCAGCATCCGCTTCACGAGCCGATGAAGAGGTTCATGGTGGCGAAGAACAATGCCCGCATGGAGTTCTGCCTGCTGGTGGCCAATCATGGCGGCGCCGAGATCGTGGGTGCGGAAGCCTGGAAACAGGCGGCGGATTATTGGCTCAAAAATTACTTTGGGCATCCCCGTTACCTGCGGATGAACGGTATGCCGGTCGTGATGATCTTCCTGCCAAAGGGCTCGGACAAGGCGGGCTTGGCCTATCTGCAGGAAGCGGCCCGGAAGGCCGGATTTCCCGGCGTGTGGGTCGCCGGTTGCGGCAACGTGAAGGCCGAGGACGGCTACCAGATCGCGACCGCCTACAACACGCGGCCGAGCAAAGACGTCGAGGGCAAGGCGCTCGATCTGGAGACGATCTATCCGTTCAAGCTGCTGGCAGACAGTAACGTCTCCGTATGGGCCAGCACGAACCGTCCGGCTATGCCCTACATCCCGGTGGCTACCCAGGGCTGGGACCGCCGGCCGTGGGAGGCGAAAAACGGAGAGGGCCTGGGCAAGGGCTCGAAGGTCTCGCCGCATTTCGCGCGCGGCACACCGGAGGAGTTCGAAGCGTATCTCAGACGGATGCAAGAGTGGATGGACGCCAATCCGGATCGGACGACCCCGGACCGCCTCGGCGTGATCTATGCCTGGAACGAGATCGGCGAGGGCGGGTGGCTCGTGCCGTGCCGGGACGACCCCGACGGGGCCTATCTGAAGGCCATCAGGCGTGTCGTGTTTGGCAAGTAACGGTCCTGGAGTGGTGTCTTGAAGCCAAGTTCTGCACCATGATCGACGAGGGCGTCTAAGACGTTCCGGCCTACGCACCTACGGACCTCCAAAACGTCAACGCGAAGTAAAACAAAAAAGGAAACAGCAAAATGACGAACCTGTCTCAAACAAGTCGCCGTAGCCTGCTGCGGCTCATGGTCGCATCGGCGGCCGCTCCTCTCCTTGTGCCGCGCCGGCTGTTCGGCGCGTCGGCGCCGTCGAACAAAATCACGCTGGGCTGCATCGGCATCGGTTGGCAAGGCGGCGGCAACCTCAACGCTTTTCTTCAGCAAGACGACTGCCAGGTGGTGGCCATGTGCGATGTGGACGAAGCCCACCTGAAAGAGGCGGTGGACAAGGCCAACGCGCGTTACGGCAATCAGGACTGCAAGGGGTACAAGGATTTCCGCGAGCTGCTGGCGCGCAAGGACATCGACGCCGTCTGCATCAGCACGCCTGACCACTGGCACGCGATTCCGGTGATCGCCGCCGCCGACGCGGGCAAGGACATCTATTGCGAAAAGCCGCTTTCGCACACGTTGAGCGAGGGCATCGCGATGGTCCGCGCCGCGCAGCGAAACAAATGTGTCTGGCAGACCGGTTCATGGCAGCGCAGAGAGGGCCTGTTCCGCTGGGCGGTCGAGCTGGTCCAGAACGGTTACCTAGGCAAAATAACACGCGTTGAGGTCGGGCTGCCCGCCGGACACACGGACTTTGGCAAGACCGGCCGCGACTTGCCGAACGGGCCGGTGCCGCCCGGCGTGGATTATGACTTCTGGACCGGTCCCGCCCAGATGATGCCGTTCAATCCCTGCCGGTTCCATAAGAACTGGCGCTGGAACTACAACACAGGCGGCGGTCAGCTCATGGACTGGATCGGGCATCACTGCGACATCGCGCACTGGGGCCTCGCCAATCCGAAATACGGGTGCGGGCCGGACGACTCGGTCGGGCCGCTCACGGTTTCGGGCACGGCGGACTTTCCGGCCAAGGACGAGGTCTGGAACACCGCCACCAAGTACCGCATCGAATGCGCCTATCCGAACGACGTCGAAGTCGTCATCGCCGGGGGGCACGACGAGATCAAGAGTGGCGCCAAGTGGTACGGGCCCAACGGCTGGGTCTATGTGACGCGCGGCACCATCGACGCCTCTAACCGGCAGTGGATCCGGGAGATTCAGGACCGGGAGAAGAAAGGCGACCTCGGGATTCAGCTCTTCAAGAGCCCGGGGCACCAGCGGGAGTTCCTCGACTGCATCCGCTCGCGCAAGCGCACGCTGACGCCGGTGGAGGTCGCTCATCGCTCCCAGACGCCCGGTCACCTCGGCCACCTCGCGGCGGTTCTCGGACGCAAGCTCAAGTGGGACGCAGCCAAGGAGGAGGTCGTCGGCGACCCCGAAGCCAACCGACTGCTCTCCAAAACGATGCGCCCGCCTTGGCACATTTGAGCGTCTCATGGGGGAGGTGCGGGGGTTCCGCAGGAAACGACTTACGGTTTTCTCGCGTCCGCGCGGAACTGGCCCATCGTGAGGCCGAAGCGCTTGCGGAAGATCCGGCCGAGGTGCGTCTGGCAGTCGAAGCCGCACAGGCGGGCGAGTTCGCCGATGGCGCGGTCCGATTCGACGAGCAAGGCGCGAAGACGTTCGAGGCGGACGTGTTCGATCTCTTCGCGGACGGTGCGCCCCGTGGCGTTCCGGAAGCGGATCTCGGTTGCGCGTCGCGAGAGTCCGCAGACCCGCGCCACGTCCGTCACGCGGAGCGTCGGTGCCGCCGCGGCCTCGCGGATGTAGGTCAATGCCCGCGCCATCGGCTTGTCCGCGATCGCCATCCAGTCGGTCGACTGGCGCGTGACCACGCGGAGCGGCTCGACGGCATACTCTTTTTTCTTCAGCGGGGCTCCGCGCATCAGCCGGTCGAGGTGCTGGGCGATCGCGAACCCGGCCGGACGCGTATCGCACTGGATGCTGGAGAGCGTCGGCACCGTCGCTTCGCAGATCCAGTCGTCGTTGTCGACGCCGAGCACGGCGACCTCGTCGGGCACGGAAATGTCCGCGTCGAGGCAGGCGTCCAACACCTGCTTGCCGCGCCGGTCATTCGGGGCGAACAGCGCGACGGGCTTCGGGAGCGCCTTCAGCCAGGCCTCCATGCGGGGGCGCTCGACCGCCCAGTCGCGCTGTTCCTTTTCGGTGCAGGGCCCGTAAAGATAAAAGTCGCGGTGCCCCGCTTTGCGCAGCGTCCGGAAGAAATGCTGCTCGCGTTCTTTGGACCAGTAGGTCTCGTTGACCGTGTGTCCGACGAAGGCGAACCGCGTGTAATGGCGCTCTTGGAAATAGTCGGCGGCCATGCGCCCGATGGCCGCCGAATCCCAGAGCGCGCAGGGAAAACGGAAGAGCGGATAGTCCGGCTGCCGCATCGGGTGCGGCTGAAGCAACACGACCACCGGCACCCCCAGATCCGAGATTTGGCGCGCCTCTTCGACGGAGTGATGGTCTGCCGCAATGATGCCGTCGCATCCCCACTGTTTCAAATCCTGCAGGCGGTACGTCCACGGCCGGTTTTCTTGCTGGTAGATGCGCCACGGCCCGTGTTCCTGCGCGTATTGCAGAACCCCTTGCAACATCTCCTGAAGGCCTTTGACGATGGTTGACGTCAAAATGACGACGTGCGGGATGTCGGTTTTTTTTCTGCGTGTGGACATGATGATCAGGTCCGTTTGTTTTGTCCCGTCTCGAAGCAAAAAGATCAGCGGTTTGCGAATTTCAATGGTGAGACAGTAACATGAAGGTTTTACCCTGTCAATGTGTACGTGACGCCTGTTTTGAACGGGATGAAACACTAACCGATTGCGCAAAACATCGAAAAAATATACGCAAAACACATATCGACAAACAGGGAAAGACGCGTATATTAAACTTTGCCGACAGCGGTGTGAGAATAAGAGATAAGGCGAAGGGGGAGCGCATGACTCGGTTTCATACGGTTTGGTTGCTGTGTAGTTTGACGGTTTGGATTGCGTCGCGTTTGTCCGCGCAGCAGGTCGGTGTTCAGGAGGATTCCGAGCAAATAACTCTGCGCAGTGAAAACGGCATCCTGGCGTTGAGCAAGATCGCGCAGGGTGCCATTGTGTCGCTGAAGGACCGCGCGACGGGACAGGAGTACGTTGCCCTTGGCCAAGGCGCCGCACTGTTCAATCTGACCTTCACCCGCACCGGCGAGCAGTCGGGCGACACGGTCAGCCTCGACGCCCGCGCGGCACGGCGCATGTCGGTCGAAGCGGTCCGTGAGAACGGCCGCGAAACGGCGCTGCTGCGCTATGCGGACTTTCCGGACTGGCCCGCGCTGTCCGTCGAATGCCGCGCCACGGTCGCGCCCGGTGACCCGCTGATCCGCTGGCGCCTGCGCGTGTCAGGACCGCCGACGCTGATTTTGGAAGACAGCCAGTTTCCGGCGATGGTGCTGGTCGATCGCCTGGGTCGGGACCGTTCCGACGACCGGGCGCTGGCCGGGGCGACGGAGGACGGCGCCTATGCGGCCCCAGGCGATTGGCGCGTCGGTGCCCGCCGCAGCTATGTGCAGCCGGGGTCGCTCGCGGCGCAGTTCGCCTGCCTCTACGATCCCTCCGGCGGCGTCTTTACGGCGACCCAGGACGGCGTCGGCTATCCCAAGCGCATCACCATCACCCGCAGCAACGATGGACTGGAATACAGCTGGTCGCATCAGAGCCGCCACGCCCTGACGGCCCCCTACGCTCTGCCTTACGACGTCGTCTGCACGGTGTTCCGCGGCGCTGGCCCGTCGCTGCCCTGCGACTGGCGGGACGCCGCTGACCTCCACAAGCGGTGGGCCATGACCCAGCCGTGGTGCGCCCGGACCGTCGCGGAGCGCCGCGATATCCCCGATTGGGTGAAGCGCGGCTGCATCCGCGTCCAATGGGAGCTGCGCGACGACGGTTCGCCCGCAGCGGCGCTGGCGTGGCTGGACCGGAACTGGTCCAAGCATTTTCCGGACATGCCGCCCTTCATGACGTTCTTCAGCTTCGAGCGGATAGGGGCCTGGGTTGCACCGAAGTACGAGCCGTACTATCCCTCTGACGCGGCGTTTAAGGCCATGACCACGCGCATCCGCGAGATGGGCGGCCATGTCTGTCTCTTCCCCTCGACCTATCAATGGAGCCTGACCTGCGACCGTCGGCCTGACGGGGGCTTCGCTTGGGACGACACACGGGATTTCACCGCCGTCGGCGAGCCCCACGCGATCAAAGACCGCAGCGGTGCCCTCGTGAAGAAAAATCTGCCGTGGCTCCGTGGCGGCCAGTCGGCCGCGCTCTGCCGCGGCGACGCCTGGACGCGGGCGTTCTTCGGCGCCAGCGTGGACAAGATGGCCGCCCGCGGCGTGGACGTTGTCCAGCTCGACCAGGTCGTCGGCGGACGCTGGCCTTCCGACGACCGCACGGTCTGCTTCAGTCCGGACCACGGCCATCCGCCCGGCTTCGGCCGCTGGGACGCGGACGCCTTCCGCGAACAGATGCGGCAACTGCGGCGGCAGTCCGATACGAATTATCCGGGCATGGTCTTCAGCATGGAATCTCCGCAGGAGCTTTTCGTTCAGGATTTCGGACTCTTCGATTACCGCCACGCCCGCTCGGTCATCAACGTTCGGCCCTGGGATCCCTATCCGCGCCTGCATGCGCCGGTCTTTCCTTACCTGTACAATGAATATCTGCCGGTTTTCCACATTCCGTCCCACACCGAGCCGGTGGCGCTGATTCTTGCCCAGGCGGTCGTCAGCGGCGAAATACCGTCCTGCAAGCCACGGCAGCTCGAGTTCCCCGGAGAGGCGCTGATCAAAAACGGTGATTTCGAGATGTCGGCGGACCAGCCGTCGGGCTGGACCGTCTGGCGGAACCAGCCGCACGGCCCCGCGCGCGTGACGCTCGATGCGTCCGACGTCGGCGCGGGCAAGTCGGCGCTGCGCCTGACGGGCAGCGACGACCGCGAGGACGTCCATGTCTATCAGGTTCTGCCTTTGGCCGAGAGCGCCCTGCAGATCGGCCGGAGCTATCGCCTGCGTTTCACGATGAAGTCCGAGCTTTCCGGCGGCGCGGGCGCGGTCAGCCTGGCGGCCATGAGCCACAGCGACTGGCAGTTGTGGAAAGAGCTCGGGGCGTGGACCCGCGAGGCCGCGCCGCGGCAGGGGTGGCGGGAGGACGAGCTGGCCTTCGCGATCCCGGAAGGCACGCGGGCCTTGCGCATCACCTTGCGCATCAAAGGCAAGGGCGCGGTGTGGTTTGACCAGGTGCGGCTGGACGAGCGGCGGAACGACGGCAGCTATGCCGAGGTGCAGCGCTCAGGCAACGCGGTGTTCCGAATCATGTCCCAATGGGCGAAGCTGGCGGCGGCCGGCTCCGCCAAATATCTTATGCAGGGCCGCATGATCCATCCTCCTCTTCTGCAGGCCGAGCGGACAAGCCAGACGGTGACGGCCAGTAAATCGGCGTCGCTGGATGTTCAGTGCTACACAATGCAAAAGGGCTTGGCGGCTCTCATCGATCACGCCTCATGTCCTGTGGACATACCGGCGGGAACGGGCCCGTGGCAACACAAGACCCTGGACATCACCGTGTCCTCTGGTTCCGCGGAGCTCCACGTTCCCTTGAGCCTGCGGCAGAAGGGCGCGCTGCTCTTCGACGATTTCGAATTGACGGAAGCGGGCGGCACGGGTGAGAACCTGATGCGCAATCCCGGCTTCGAAGCGTGGCCGGACGCCGGCCGGCTCGCCGCGGGCTGGAGCCATATTTCCGAATATCAGGGGAAAGTCTTCAAGGGCTCTTACCAGCGCGAAGAGAAAGACGTGCACAGCGGCACGTATGCCATCCGGCTGGTCAGCCCGTCGAACGACGACGCCATCCATGTCAAGCAAGTCCTGCCCGTCGACGGCAAGAAGCTTGTGATCGGCAAGAGCTATCGCCTGTCCTTCTGGGTCAAGGTTTGCGATGTTCCGCGCTGGCGTCCCGTCGTCGTCACCCACGACCTTCCGGCGATTCTGCACAACGCCTTTCGCGCACCGGACGGCGACACGGCCATCATCATGATCAACATCAGCGGCAAGACGCAGCAGGGGCGGCTCAGCTGGCAGGGCACGGACACGGAGGTCAGACTGGAACCGTGGGAGCTCAGGCTCGTGGAACAACACGGCGAAGAACGCTGAACGACACAGGTTGCCCGCGAGGACGTTTGCCCCCCCGCGTTTCAGGCGATTTGCCGCCCATGGAGGGCAAGACACCGTCGCGCCGTCGCTTTCAACGGAGTGTAACGCGTGATCGTTTTTTTTGCGCAAAAGGTCGAAAAAAGATACGCAAACCACGTATCGACAAACAGGGAAAGACGCGTATATTCAATTTTGTAAACTCGGTGTGCGCTGGGTAACGAAGAAGGCGAAGGGGGAGAAATGATGACGGGAAACTGGAAAGCGTGGCGCTTGGCTCTGTTGCTTTTCTTTTTGTGCGGCGGCGCGTTTTCAACGGTGTGCGCAAAGACGGCCGCACTCTGGAAGCTTGACTACTCCCCTTACACGGGCATCAACGCGCGCTGTCTGGTGAATCCCACGAACGATTTCGACGTCATCATCCAGGGCCAGCAAAAAGAGCCGCCGTCTTCGCGCCCGGCCTTGCCCTCGGGACTGGCGCAGGAGTGGTCGCCGCTGCCGCCCAACCCGGATACGACGGCGGGGCTGCTTGACACGACGTTCAGTACGAACGCGGTCTACTATCCGCACGGCATGCTGTTCGTCTCGGCGGGTGTGACGCCTTTCATCAACAGCCTGACGCACAGCTTCACCGTGGAAGGGTGGCACTATCGCGACACCACGCAAGCGCCGCCGGGAATCGGGGCGTACCTGCCGTTCTTTTCGCTGGGTTCAACGTGGGCGGACGGCGGATGGAGCTTCGGCTTCTACAACTTGGACGACACGAACAATCTCCATTTCGCGCTCTACGATTACAATGACCGCCCGGCGCGCCGGGTTTTCGGAACGCCGATCCCGACCGCCACTTACTATAAGAAGTGGTGCCATTACGCGCTCGTCTATGACCATGAAGGCGGCGGCGGTCTGGGGACCTGGGAGATCTTTGTCAATTCGGCCTCCTACGGCGTGGTCACCAACCTCACCGCGCCGACGAAGGCCGGAACGCAGACGACATTCTGTTTGGGAGGCGACGCGGGCGGATCGCAGTATTACAACATGGGCGCTTACGACACCTGGAGGATTTCGGACCTGGCGCTCGCGCCCAATCAGTTCCTGAACGCCGGGACCCCCACGATGGTTAGGTCGCCCACAACGCTGGCGTTCTATCGGCTGGACGTGAACGCCGACGGAACGCTCGACCTCTCGAACCGCGTGGCAAACGCCTACCACTTGCAGGCGCCTGTTGGCAACAGCCTTACGCAGGTGACGGCCAATGCGGACCAGTCCGTGACCAGCGTGCCCAATCCGGATGCGAGCGCCCATTTTTTCGGCAGGCGGTCGTTCAACAGCGGGAGCATCTCCTTCCGAACGGGGGCCACCAGCGGGTCAAGGTCGCATCTCCTTTCCACGAATGGCCTCAGCAAAATGCTCGGAGCGACCAATTCCTGGACGGTTGAGACATGGATTAACCTGAAGGACCGTTCGGGACGACAGGTCTTTTTCTCAACGAAGGGCGGTGACGGATCGGGGGCCGACGGATGGATGCTCTGCATGAACACGGTCGGCGTGAGCGGCCGGTACTGCCTGTTCACGTCTTCTCCTCCAGGGGTATTTCTGGCCTTTCCCGGATCGACCGGCAGCGAGACCACCTTGAACGAGTGGCACCATCTGGCGCTGACGTATACGACGGCGGCCGGGCCGGGCCTGTACGGCGCGTGGGAGTGCTTTCTGGACAGCGAATCGTTGGGAAAAGTCGAGTACTCCAACACCTACGCGCGGGTCGACGGATCGATGAATTTCTATGTCGGCGGCAGGGCAAACACGTTGTCCGACGCGGTGTACGGCGCTATGGATCTGGTGCGCGTATCGCAGGGCGTTCTGGCGACCAACCAGTTTCTGAACGCCGGCGGTTATGTCGCCACGACGAGCGCGGTCGCCACACTCGCCTACTGGAAACTCGACAGCGACGGCGCATCCGTCGACGCCTCCAGTCAGGTGGAGCCGCGCTTCGCGCTGGGCGTCGCTACCAACACCGCTCCGCCTGAAGGCCGCAGCCAGGGTGTCGCCAAGGCGCTTCTCGCGTACGACACCACGCCGGCCTTCGTCGGCGATCCGGCAGCCAATGCGGGCGCGCTCCGGTTCACGAACGGCACGGCGCTGACGTCTGGCAACCTCGGCGCCAAGCTTGAGCTCGACAAGCCGTTCACCGTGGAGGGGTGGATGAAATGGGACGGCGGGGCGGAACGCGGCGTTCAGACGCTTGCCGGCACACGCTTCGACCTCGAGGCGGGAATTCAGTTGCCTCCTGTCGGCACGGCCAGCCGGATCCTGTACCAAGTCCCGTCGGGTTGGCTCCTGAGCCTTGAGAAGCGCGGCAGCGACGTGGCGTTTTGCATCGCCTGCAACACCGCCGTCACCAACGTGTATACGGGAACGGAGCTCATCATCGACGCGGACCTCGCGGTTCTGCCGGGTTCGCAGTTGGCGGGCCGGTGGCGGCATGTGGCGCTGGCCTACGATCCCTCCGCCGATGATGACCGCGGCCGGTGGACCCTCTATCTCGACGGCGTTGCGGCGGGGGCGGTCCTGAACGCCGTGTCGCCCTTCTTCAACCACGAGAGCCACCGTTTCCTGATCGGCGGACGGGCGGGCGGCGCGCAGAGCTTCGACGGCTTGCTCGACTGCTGGCGCGTGTCCAGCGGCCTTGTGAATCCTGACGATCTCTTGTATTTCAGCGTTGTGCGGGGGACGCTCATCCGTGTTCAATGAGAGGCAAAACATGATGACAATTTGCGCATCAGAGACGGCTGCCATGCGGCAGGGTGTCCGGAGTTCTCTGGGTCTGTGGCGCGGGCGCGGCCCCGCGCCGCGTTTCCTCGGCGCAGGTCGCGCCGAGGCTAAGGGTGTTTCGGGCGCAAAAGGACAGACGCTGCGCCTCTGTCACGCGGTGGTCGCCGCGCAGCTGCTGCTGGCGTGCGCCGCTGCACAGGCCGCCCCCGTCGAACTGCGGGACGGCGAACTGGCCGTCGATTCTCGGGACGGACGGGATTTTTCAGCGGGGATTGTCACGGCCGCCACAGCGCCGTGGCTGACCGCCACGCAAGGGTTAATCGACGTCGAGTGCCAGATGCCGCCCGACTGGCCGTGCGGCGGGGACGCGGCGCTGTTCCATGCCCAGTCGCAGTCCCACGTGCACGCGTCGCTGTTCTTCCGCAACGGGGCGCTTTTGGCCGTCTACAAGGGCGGCGAGGCGTTCTTCGCCTCTGTGCCCTTCCCGGAGAGCGCCCGGTGGGCGGCAGGCTCGTGGCACCGCATCCGGTTCGGCTGGGGGCCGGCGCAGGACGACGATGGAGGGGCACTGTCGGACCAGGTGACTTTCGCGCTGCTGGCCGACGGCGAATTGGCGGGCGAGGGCGTCGGGCGCGTGATGGACCCGTGGCCCGCACGCTGCGAACTGGGAGGGAAGAACCGGGGTGCCCCGTGGCCGGGAAGAGTGCGCCGACTGGCGCTCTCGAATCGCCCCCTGCTTTTGTCCGAGGCGCTTCCGGAGCTGAAGCCGGGCAAGCGGACGGTCACCGTCCGTGCCGATCGGACGGTCGGCCCCTGCTACCGGTTCTGGACCGTGGCCAACTGCAACGGGCCGCACCGCTTCCTGCAGAAGGGGTATGCGGAAAATCTGAAGAAGGGCCAGCCGTTCATCACCCAGATCAACGCCGTCTACCTGCTGGGCGGACGCTATTCCGACCAGAACGTCTGGTACCGTGGCCTGCTGCCGGACGGACGGCTCGACGTCGACTTCTCGGGGCTGATCGCGCAGCTGCAGGCGATGCTCGACGGCGGCTTCACGCCGTGGATCGTGCTGGACAACACGCCGTACGCCATGAGCCATCCGCCGCAGGAGAACACCTACGGCAACACCGCGCCGCCGGACGACGAGCGCCTCTGGGCGCGCTATGTCGATGCCGCCCTGCGCGCGATGATCGACGCCTTCGGACGGGAGCGCGTCTCGCAGTGGTGGTTCCGCGTCGGCACGGAGCCAGATCTGCTGCCCGGGCACTGGACTGGCACGCGCGAACAGTATTTCGCCCACTACGACCACACCGTCGCGGCGGTCACCAACCTGTTCCCAGCCGCCCGCGTCGGACCGGGCAACATCCTGAACCCGCGGGAAGGCCAGTTCGGCACAAAGACGCGCGGAATGTGGGGGTTGGACATCATCGACCACGCCGCGTGCGGCACGAATGCGGTCACGGGCGGAACCGGCGCGCGGATGGACTGGTTCTCCTGCTCATGGTACGCGCGCGTCGGCCGCCCGCTGTCGGACTTCGACGAAGCCGTGAATCTGATGCGCGAGCGCCTGGCGCGCTATCCGCAGTTCCGCGACACGCCGCTGGTCATCGGCGAATTCACGGTGCTGCACGACGAGAGCGGCCGCCGCCTGTGGGCCGGCGACACGACCGAGTGGGCGGCCAGCTTCTACGCCGGGATGGCCGACCGCGTCTACCGCAACAACATCCGGCAGGTCTACGAGTGGGCTCAGACGACGGGGGGCATCTTTCACCCCCGGACGCAGGTGATCGCGATGCTCGACCGCATGGCGGACGGGCATCGCGTGGAAACCGAGGTCCACGCCGACTCTGCCGCCGACTGCGGCGCCGTCGCCTGCCGCAAGGGCGCCGACCTCTACGTGCTGCTCTACAACCATCGCGCGCGCCGGCGCCCCTCCGTGCCGGAGAAGGTGCATCTGGTGGTGCGGGACGAGCGGATGAAACGCGGCGCCGCATGGACGCTGGCGGAGAGCCTCGTCGATGCGGAGCACGCGGCGTGGGCCTACGCGTTCGCGGCCGACTGCCGCGCGGCCGGCGTGACGCCGCTGCCCCAGGCCGGCCGCTACGAGGGCGGCGTGTCGCTCCAGTACGGCAAGCCCGGCGAGGAAGTTTTCAGGAAGAACAAGGAGAAGTACGCGCGGCTGGCGCAGGTGACGGAGACCGCCGAGCCGGTCTCGGTCGCGTCGGGCCGGTACGAGCGCGACATCGAGATGGCGGGGCACAGCGTCCGGCTTCTCAAGCTGAGCCCTCCTGTGTCGGAGACGGGACAGGAGAAAAAGTTTTCGCTTTGGGACTCGTTGAGAGGCCTGTTTCGCTGATGCTTCGAGGGCCGTCTGGAGCCGGGACAGCAACACAGTGAAGCGAAGAAAAAATAGGGATAGAACCATGAAGAGAGGGGTGTTCGCATGATGCATCGTGCTGGCGCTGGCGCTTTCGGCATGGGCCGGGCCGGCGACGGTCGTTCGGGACATTGCGTATAACGAGGCCGCAGGGCAGGATGGTTTGGGCGATCTGTATCTGCCGGCCGACGTGAAGCCCGATACGCCGGTGGTGCTGACCATCCACGGCGGCTGGGGCGGCGGCTTCGCCGCTTTCGCTGGTTTCGTCGAAAGCGCCCCTGATCTTCTGCAGCCACGCGACGGTGGACGGCGCGGTGCCGTTCGAGTCGTCGAAGCGGCCATCACCAAGTTTGTGAATGAGAAACGCTGAAAAAGGCTACGTCTGAAAGCCTTCTTCATCATGGGCTCAGAATTTCTCAAAGGAACGTTCAAGCCTTGGCACGAGGCGTCTCGCGCCGGATACTGCCTTAAGGCAGAAGCGTCTGGCTGTTCACCCAGATGGGGCTTGACCAGGCGCAAGAGGGGTTTCCCTCCGCGTCTTTGTCGATTTGGGTGACCCGCAGGTAGTAGTAACTCTTTCCAGGGAAGGACTTGTCCACATAGGAAAAGGCCACATGCGGAACCCCGGGGTTGCTCGACGTGAGGATCGCGCCGTCGCGAATGACCGCAACCTCGCTGATCGCCGCCGTGCCTTCAATGCGCACGGCGATCGTCGGTTTGTCCGCGGTTTCGAAGGTTTCGCCCATCTCATGGTCGTCGATCTTGAAACTCAACACAATGCGCGCGTGGGTGACTGCATAGGCGCGACGGTGGCGGAGAGCGTCGAAGAGCGCTGCGCGCGTCAAATCCTTGCACAGGACCGCCGTGCGCGCCGCCGGTTTTCCTTCGTGCGTGTCCGTGCCTTTGACAAACCCCGTCATGCCGCCTCGATTAAGAAACGCGCGCGCCGTCTGTTCGACGCCGATATTGTACGACTTGCCCTTGTAGAGCAAGGTGTCCGCAGACATTTCCGTGTTCGCGATGACCGAATAGTAAACAGGGGCGTACGCCCACTGATCCGCTCCCTCGGGGCCGCTGATCGGATGGTTGTTCTGAATTAGGCCGCCCTGTTTCTGGACTGCTGCCGCCAGAAGGTCCGGCGTCATATAAGCCGAGTCTTTGGCGCTGAAAAGCGCGTCCGTCTTTTTGGGAAAATAGACATTCTTGTGGTTGAAGAATTTCGGCTGACCGGCGAAGAGCCGCTCCGACGGAGAGCCTTGAGCGACGTCCGTCCAGTACTTGGGCTGCGAGGTCCATTCGTATCCCGCAATCGCGACAAACGTTCCGTCCACCGTGTAAGCATCCGCCTTGTCCTGCGTCTGCTTCCAGACCGCTTGCGGCATGCACCAGGGCGGCCCGTTGCCGAAGTCGTGATCGGAGATGACGACGAAGTCCAGTTTGGAAACCTCTTTGGCGTAACGGAAGTAGTCGTCCAAAGTGCCTGTTCCGTCGGAGTTCGCCGTGTGGCCATGCATGTCCCCCCAGAAAATCCGGTATTGAGCAAAGGCGGGTCGCATCGCCAAGACGGACCAAAGAAGCGACGCAACCAGCACAACGGGCCTGCGAACGGGTAAGGGTGTCGTCATGGATAAACCTCTCCGACCGGAAAACGGCACCATCCTACGGCTTATGAGGCCTGCCGTCAACTAGGCCTGCGCACCGGGTCGGCGCTGCCGTGCGCATTGACTTTCTCTGTCCGCATCCCCTAAGCTACAGAGAACTCTCGACTGGAAAAAAGGGGATGCATCGATGATGACGTCCGAGTCGCGGAAAGTCAAAGTGATGCGGGGGTTCTCCTCGTGACGAGGAAAGCTGGGAGGTGATGACGGTGAATACGGTGACAGCGCTATGGGCGCTCGCGCTGCTTGCGGCGGGCGTCTCGCTTGCAGCAGACGGCACGAACCTGCTGACGAACGCGGGCTTCGAGTCCGCGCTGGAGCCGGCGTGGGAGCGGCGCACGCCGGACGACGCGCAGCGCAAAACGTTTCGCGCGGAGGCGGGCGGGCGGAGCGGCGGCGCGGCCGTGCTGGAGAATCTCGCGCCCGCCTACACGCGCCTGCGCCAAGGCCAGGACCGTTCCATCGCCGTCGCGCCGGGCAGCCTGGTCGAGCTTTCGGCGTGGGTGAGGTCCGAGCTGGATACGAACGGTGAGGCGATGGTCCAGATTTACTGCCTCGGAAACAAGGGCGAAATCCTGTCGCAGCCGACCTCGGCGCCGCTCCGGGGCGCGTGTAACTGGACCCGCTGTCGGGTGCGGACACAGGTGCCGGGCGGGACCGCCTACGTGATGGCTTATCTGCAAATCCGGGACGGCGCGGGAAAGGTGTGGTTTGACGACGCGGAGCTGACGGTGAAGCGGCCGCCGCAGAAGGAGGAGCCACGCCCGGCGATCGCGCTGCTGACCGACCTGCCCGAAACGAATGCGGTCCTTCTGCGGGCGCGAACCCTTTTCGGGGACGGCCTGAAGCGGGCCGCGCCCGAGCCGGCGGCGCTGCTGGGTTCGGCGGGCGCGCTGGCGCTCTACGAGGGAGCCGTGCCGCCGTCGCTCGGTCCGACGTTGGAGGCCTTTGCGCGCGGCGGCGGACGCGTGTTCATGGACATGCGCGCGTTTGCGCGAATCCGCGGCGCAGAGGCGACGGCGGCCGGAGTGGGCGATGTCAGAAGTCCGTCGCTCGCGACGCGCATGCGGGCCGGGCTCCGCGTCGTGAAGGCTTCGGACGTGACGGCCGGCTTCGAGGCCGGGCAAATCATGCCGCGCGCGGGCTGGCCGGACGGAAAGCTTTTCGTGCTGCCGCCCGGCCTGGCGATCCCCGGCCTCGAGGTCCTGGCGGTCGCGCCGGGCGGAGAGGCCGGGCTCGTGAGGCTGGCGGCGGGGGCGGGCTCGATCACGGCCTGCGACCTGCTGTCACTGCGCGAACCGCACTGCCGCAGCGTGGACGCTTATTACGCGTTCACACCCGTGAGCGCGGCGCTGGGGAATCCGGTGCGCTTCGGCCAATATTATCCGCTGCGGCTGAACTACGACGGCGTGGTCGAGGAGATGAAGCGGCTGGCCGCGGCGCATCCGGCCGTCATTCGTGTCGAAGAGGAGGGCCCCGCTTCGGAGCCGTACAGGCTGTGGAGCCTGAACCTCGGCAAGCCAGGCGCTCCGCTCTATTTCCTGTATGCGGCGGCGCACGGCAGCGAGTGGGAGCCGGGGTACGGGCTCATGACCTTCGCCCGGCTCGTCGCGGAGGGCAAGATGCGGGACGCGGTTGACCTCGAGAAGGTGCAGATCAAAATCATCCCGCTGCTGAACCCGTCGGGTTACGAGCGGATGCGGCGCCAGAACGCGCAGGGGGTCGACCTCAACCGGCAGGGCGATTTGAATTGGGAGCGCTTCGCGGGCAAGGACAGCAACAAAGACGGCCTGTACGGCCCGAACGACTACGACTGGAAAGGGGCCTCGCCCTTCAGCGAGCCCGAGGCGCAAGTCTACCGCAAGATTGTCGGCCGCCCCGAGCTTTACTGCCTGCTCGACTATCACGGCAACTCGGGCGCGAAGGACAACAAGCTGGGCTTTACGCCTTTCACGGGCCACCCCGACAACGAGCTGATGGCGTTGGAGGTGCAGCGGATCGCCAACGGCCGCCTGCGCGGCCGGCACCTGCTGCGGCAGAGCGACGAAGAGGCGCCTTCGCCCTATCTGCTCGATGTGCTGCGGCCGGACGGCGACCGTCCCATGCTGATCAACTCGGGCGCGCGGGACCGCTTCGGCCTGCTGATCGAGCTGACGGCGGGATACCCCGAGTCGTACGGCACGGTTCTGCAAACGGACGTCACCTGCGAGTTGTGCCGGGCGCTGTTCCTCGCGTACCCGCCGCCGGCCAAGTGGTCGCGGGAGTGATTGAAATCGCCGAATCACTCCGCCGACTCGATCATGTCCGCCATCGCGTCGCGCCAGCGCAGGACCGCCACAGGGTCGTCCGTGTAGTCGGTCATGCTCGCCATCACGTCCTGCGGTACGGCGAGGAGCTCGCGCGCCTGCTTCGCCCAGTCGCCGGCCGGATGTCGGCTCGCCGCGAGTTTCCGTTCGAGTTCCAGCGCATAGGCGTAGTCCTCCAGGCCGTCGCGGAAGTTCTCCAGCCGTTGCGTCGCGAGCGGCATGCCGCCCGGTCCCATGCACGTCCAGGAGCCGTCGCCGTGATAGCTCGTCCAGCTGCGCGGATTCCAGTCTGTGAACGGCCCGCCCGAGAGCGGACGGCGCATGTTCCAGATCGAAATCTCGTAGTAGAGGAAGCCGTCCGGACGCATTCGTGCGGTCTGCGCGCCCATCAGCAAGCGGCCTTCGATCGCCGCGTTCTCGACGAACATGTTCGCGTAGGGCGATTGCGGGCCGCAGCAGATGTACCACCACACTTGACGGCCCTCTTTCCGCGCTGCCGCTGCCTTCTCGCAGTCGTAGCGGGGCGTGAGCGGCGTGAACCAGTCCATGCAGCCGAGTTCCGTGCCCACGCCGAATTCGTGGTCGTATGCCGTCGTGAAGATCGGTACGCCGGGGAACTCCCGCTTCAGCGTCTCGACGGCCTTGCGAATGTTCGGGAAGTACTCCTTCGCGATCTCGTCGCAACCGTACAGGTAAGCGTGGTCGAGAATCCCCAGCGAGCGGGCCTTCTCGTAGTTGGCCTTCAGGGCTGGCAGCGTCGCCTGCCGCCACCTCTCTTCGGCGTCGGGGCCGTTTCCGAAGTAGCTCCAATAGCCGAGATTGAACGGCCCGAGACGGCCCTGCTCCTTCAGCCGCGCGAGCACGTCCCACTGCTGGCGGTCACTGCCGTAGAGCGAGTCCATCGTGATGTAGTAGTCGGCCAGGAAGTCGCCCCACGCCAGCCGGTTGGGCTTCCACGCGTTGACTGGGAAGTCGGCCATCTTCCGCAGCTCCGCCGTCTCCTCCGCCCAGGCCGCGTCCTGCGAGACGTTCACCTCGGGCCAGAACGTGATCGCCAACGGCAGCGGGGACTTCTGCGGCACCGCGAAGGCGTTTACCCGCACGCGGAACGGCAGTCTCACCGGCGGCGCGTTCGTCGCCGACACCGTCAGTGTCCCCTCGTAGAGGCCCGCGCGTTGCCCTTCCGGACACGTTACCCGCACCCAGAAGCTCTGCGCGTCGCGGTCGCGCACGTCTGCGGAGCCCATGTGGTCAAGAATCGGATCCGGCCACCATCCCTGCTCCGGCTTTTTCAGTTTACGGCAGTACCCGGCCGGCGCATTCGTGGGCGCCATATACCCCACGGGGTACGGCGGCGGGTTCGTGATGTTCACGTAGCCTGTCACCGCGCACTTCACGTTCGAGGCCGCGAAACGGCTGCCGTCCTGCGCCACGAGGTCGGAGGACGTTACCGTCACGGCCAGCAGATCCGCGTCGCCGGGAGCCACGATCACCTGCACGCCCTCCTTCTCATGCCGGGCCAAGCGTATGACCACCGCCTGTGCGGGCGCCGCCTCGAACGCCGCGCGCGGGCGCACCTTCGCCATCGTCGAGGCCGTCCCCACCAGCATCTTTGACGTGTCCTGCCCCGTCCGTGCGCACGCCTCGCGGAAGCGCCAGTAGCTCTCCAGATGCACCCGCCCGTCGCGCGCCTCGGCGCATTCAAGCTCCGCCGCCGCCACGCGGGCGGACATCAGCGGCAGCAGGTCGCGGCCGACGCCGATGCCCGACGGTGCCGGCGGCTTCTCGCCTTTCGCCAGCAGCGTCACGCGGTCCAGGTACACGTTGAAGTTCTGCGCCCTGTCCGTGAAGAAATGGACCCGCGCCACATGCTCCGCGTGGGCCGTCTCCGGCCAGTTGCGGAGGGGCACGATCCACTGCAGATACCCGTGCGACGGCAGACGCGTCGTCGCGTGGAGCCCGTTCTGGATGCGGCCCTCCTTCTCCGCGATGAACGTCGAGAACGGGTCGCCGCCGTCGCCCAGGTTGACGAGGTCGACCACCATGCGGTCGTACTTCGACCAGTCCGAGACCGGCGCGGTCAGCGTGAAGCTCGGCCATTCGTTCAGCCCCTTCCGCCACGGCGCACACGTCCAGTGCAGCGCGTTCGAGCCGCTGGTCGCGTAAGCGCTTTCAACCGCGAACGAACGGCTCGCGTCCGCACCTTGCGGCGCGGCCTTGATCTCGGCCAAAGTCTCGAAGTCGAACAGCGTCACCGCCCCCTGCGCGACCGCGCCCGCGAGCGTTGCCGCCACCGTCAGTTTGATCTTTCTCACGCAATCGGTCCTTCCCTGAAAAACACATCCGTACCTGAGGCCATACATTCATTTCCCGCCGCTGCTTGCAACGCGAGGCGGGCATTGTCTGATCAGCGCACGATCTCGTAGAGATACGAGGCGCACGCGGGGTCGGCCGAGACGTCGGCCACGAAGGTGAGCCGGCCGTCGGCGTACGACGACGGGACCTCTCGACCGCGGCGGCCTCCGGCCGTCAGCGACCATACCTGCCAGGTCCCCGGCGCGAGTCGGATCGTGACGGCGGCGCGTCCGGCGCGCATGAGATGAGGCAGCGCGCCCCATGCCAGCAGGATGCGCCGCCCTTCGTCGGCATAGGTGGCCCCTGAGTTCTGGACGTCTGTCAGATGGGTCAGCAGGAGCCGACGCGAGGACGCGATCGGCGCGCTGTCGAGGGCGCTCGCCCAGATCGTCGCGGCGGTTCCGCCAAGCTCGGCTGCGAGCGGCCCCGCCTTCACGGCGCCGCCCTCGGCGAAACCGCCCGCCGTGCGCGGCGTGTCGAGCGTGAACGAGCCGGACGCGGAGTCGATCGCGACGCCACACGGGCCGGATTTCTCGACGATGGCCTTCATCTCAGCCTGCGGGCGGTTGAACGGCCACACGTCGAGAGTCTCGATGCCGGCAGGGGCCGCATCCGCCACAAGCGATCCGAGCTTGACGTGCCAAGCCGCCCAGTCCATCGCCCATGCACCGGCATAGCTGCCCTTGTGGCTGGCCGGGTCCGCCAGTTTCGCAGGCGGTAGCACGAACGCGCAGGTACGGTCTGCCACGGCGAGGTCACGCCGCAGAAAGAGGCAGATCGACGCGCGCTCCGCAGCGAGGCCGAGCGGATCGCCGGACATGTCGAAGGAGCCCAGCGATTTCGCGTGGTCGAGACCGTCGCTGCCGTGCGACCAGGCGAAGCGGATCAGGCCGCTCCAGTCCTGCCGCGCGCCGAGCGCCCCCGTGAGGATGCCGCCGACGCCGCGGAAGCGGCCCGGCGCGGCGAAGTTGTACTCCGTGAT